>Ga0182736_1000044_pt1 | contig 249020 bp, 191 predicted proteins | sample eDN5th30CKraftBY_FD_128882 | JGI IMG/M metagenome (GOLD analysis project Ga0182736, IMG submission 128882) | Enriched backyard soil microbial communities from Emeryville, California, USA - eDNA 5th pass 30_C Kraft BY (version 2) (version 2) | ecosystem: Environmental > Terrestrial > Soil >...
GGTTGTTTGTGGTGGGGGGGGTGGTTGTGGTGTGGTGTGTGTGGGGGGGGTTGTGGGGGTGGGGGGGGGGGGGGGGGGGGGGGGCGTGATAAGGGGGAGATTCTTTTGTGATTCAGAGATTTTGCAAGCCAGTTGATCAGGTGTGAAGGTCAACCAAACTGGCTTGCCTAATCCTTGTGGCGATTCCCTTTGAACATTCCGTAGACCATCAGTGAGAGAAAGAGCAGCGCGATCCCCGCACACACAAAGAGGACTTCTGGGAGAAATGGAAAGAACATTGAGGGCATGCGTTCTCCCTTTTCACTTCCGTTTCACCTTCTCTGCCTCACTGGCCTGCAACTGCCGATCTGCGGCGTCATCCAGTTGAATTCGAATCCAATCAGTGAGCGTACGACGATCAGCACAGGCAGCGGCTTGCCAACGCTTTCGCTGCTCAGTTGTCATCCGAATTTCGGTTCTCTCTTCCATTCCCATGAAAAGTTTGTACGGCAACGCACGGCACTTGACAAACAACCGTACATTGCCGTACAATTCCGTGCACATAATCCAAATGGCTGGACCAGAGCCCCGGATTGCAAATCGGAAACATCGGGCATTGCCCGTTCTCGCCTGTCCTGAACCGCTGGTCCCGGTTTGAGACAGGCGTTTTTCATTGAATGGAGGTTTCATGATTCCATCAGAGAGTGAGGTCACCCGCCTGGAACGCTACGTGGAAGCGGCCCGGGAACTGGTTGACCTGAAAGATGACTTGGCCGAATGCCTGGAGACGGTCAAGGAACTGCAGAATTACCCGTTGCCGACACAGTCGCAGATTCAGGCAGCGGCCCGGCATCTGGAAGAACTTCAGGCCATTGAAGAATTGGCGGAAGCGTGAACGAAAAAAGCCGGTCGCAATGGTTGCAACCGGCGTTCAATCACAAACCTGCCGTAACTTTCTCACGGTGTCGGCAGGCCAGTCAGGAGGATTTTCGCATGATCACTGCAATTCATCAAGCCCATACGAAGGAAAGACACCAGAAGTCGCGCCGCATCCAGCTGGTCGACTCTCAAAGCGATTTCCAGTTCGGTGTGAATCCGGACATGCTTGATCCGACATCCGAAGACTTCGAATGCCTGCATGACGTGGAATTCATCGTCCGCAATTCCCGATCACAGGCCGAAGCTGTCGAGAAACTGGGTCGGTTCATCCAGTTACTTGGCAAAAACGGTTTTGACGTCCCAGAAGAATAGCGATGCATGCCCCGCCTGGCTGACAGCAGGCGGGGTTCAGTGCTCTGCCCATTCTGGCCGGATGGGCAGAGCTTTTTTTGTTTCAGCGACATCCCAAAATCAGCGGTTGTCGCGACAACCAGAATGCCTGATTTCGACCAGATTTGACGGCTTTTGAGCAACCCGCCAACATGCGTTTGACTGCATAAATCCTGCGGCTTTCACGAAGGGCTATAGACGTTTGAACACTACCTAAATCCAGCGCGTCTGCCAGTTTCGCCACTCTCGCGGATCAAACAGGATAAGGGGTTACGAAAAACAACTCAACGATCGACCCGAGAAATTGGTGACTTTCGGATCACCAAAACATTTCCCGCCGGGATGCCTGTTGTCCCCCGGTTTCCGCTGGCCGGATTCTGCTCGCAGGAGGCCGTCAATCGTTCTCCACTGCCGGCCTGTTCGAGACGGTCCAGAATTCTGCACCATGCAGACGGTGAGCGGTCTGAACTCGTTCGATGATCCGACGCATTCCCGGCAGCTCGGTATAGAACTTGGCGCCGGGATCGATTCCCAGCTCTTCGTTCCGATCGAGATACTGCTTCAAAGAGGGAGTCTGAGCAAGTCGTGGCAGAACACCGAGCCAGATGACCAGCAGGACCGTGCTGGCCACCAGAAACGACGTGATGCGCGACCGCAGCGGCCGGGTCGTCCTATCGCAGCGCATCGGCGGCATTGGGGAACACTTTCGTCAGGATCAGCCAGGACATGAACAGGGACAGCACCAGATTGAGTGTCTGCCCGACCACATACAGAGTCAGCGGTTTTCCCCCTTTGAAATAGGGGAGCAGTTCCCGGAAGTTGGTTTCGAGCCCGATACTGACGAATGCCAGACAGAACAACCAGTTTCGAATCAGTTTGGTCGTTCCGTCGAGCACAGCGGAGACGGTCGATTCTCCGATCGGTCCCTGTGTTGTCAGGAACGAAAACACCAGAGACGCCGCCAGAAACCCAAACATGAATTTCGGAAACCGACGCCAGATTTCGACGAGCCGGACCCGTTCGCCATTGGGAGATTTTTCGACCCAGCCGACCCAGTAAATCGAGACGCAGAAGGCCACGACTCCGATGAGGATGTTCTGAATCATTTTAATGGTCGTCGCCACGGTCAGGGCCGCATCTCCGACCATTCCACCAGCGGCCGCAACCGCTCCCGTCGAATCAATTGTTCCGCCGAGCCAGGCACCAGCGACCACTTCGTCCATGCCGACGAGTTTGATGAACTCCGGCATCAGAATCATCATGATCACCGTGAACCCCAGTGACAGGGCGATCGCCAGAGAGAGTTCTTCCCGTTTGGCGCGACAGGCGGCTCCGGTGGCGATGGCCGCGGAGACACCGCACACCGACATGTCCGCACTGATCACCATATTCAGAGAGGGCGAAGACATCTTCAGGACTTTCTGCCCGAAGATGAACGTACTGATCAAGACCACCGGGGTCACCACCCAGGAAATGCAGATCCCCGGCAATCCCAGCGCCAGCAGTTGCGAGAAGAGAATCTCCGCTCCCAGCAGAACCAGTCCGGTCTTGATGTAAAACTCGGTGCGGATCGCCGGTTTGAGGAATCGTGGAGTTCCCAATGTATTACTGATCAGCAATCCAATCAGAATGGCCCAGAGCGCGTATTCCAGGTTGGAATCGTTAATAACGCGCTGCCCCGCCAGCACAAACGAGATGATCGCCAGCAGAAAGACCGGCACAAATGCCGTCACGAAACGGGGAACGGATTCCCCCATCCCACCGATCCCAATGCTGAACAGGAAACAGCAGCCGATCAGAACCGCCAGCAGACCCGGCACGATCGAGCGTCCCTTGGAATCGACAAAGGCATCGAGCGGATTCGACTCCCACTTGCCAATTTTCCCGATCCGGGACTTCAATGGGTTATACGTGAGCCCCGCTTTGGCGGCGTCTCGTTCTTTCTCCAGTTCCTTCAACTCTTCCAGGTTGAAGTTGGACTGACGGCGAACCGTGTCGGTGCGTTCGGTCAGAGCCAGGAAACGAGTCAGTCGTTCTGACTGATCGGCAGGGCGAGAGGACCAGGTCAGCCCGAGCGTCATCAATAGTATGGCTCCACCGAGCCAGACTGCCCACCAGTCTTCCGTCTTCAGAAAAGGAGGACGTTTCCGCACCATTTTCATTTCTTCGGCGACCGAGGACTCAAGTGATTCCTCGGAGAATGATGAGTCGTTCAACGTCTCCCCCGTCTCTTCTGCAGCATCGTCTCGCGAGATCACACCCGGTATCGTCTCATCCCGTTGCGGTCACTCGATTCAATGTGAATAAACCATCAGCACTGACGCAGCACATCATGACGACATCGACAAGAGTCTGTCCACCAAAACGCAGGCCGAACATGGAAGCTGACACCAGGTTCTCGTTTGCGAAAAAGCATTTTCGCAACAGCAGATCAATCAGTCAGGGGAACGCTGTTCCACCGTCCATCGAGGGGAACAGCGTCTGCCTGAAAAGATGACTGATTCATTACGGGCCGTCGACCACACCGAACTGCGACGCCGACCCTGCCGGCTTCACAATGGTCAGCGTCAGAGTGGCATCCGGATGGTCCGTCAGATCCGCTCGAATGAAGAGTGAATGTTCACCCGCCGACAGGGTCACAGGAATGTTCGATTCTGCCCCGTACTCTTTTTCATCCAGCCAGACCGTGAATTTCGCGTCAGTCCGAATCTGGATCTCGGCGGCTCCTTCCTGCAGAACTGACAGGTCTCCCCGCAGATAGACAATCGGGTTTCCGGTTTTGGAAACGATTTCCTGAAGCGGGAGTTGCCCGTTGGCCCGAGCGTAAATGGCTCCCCAGTTTCCGGTGTCAAACAACGTCTTCGTCAATTCGGCGGAATGACCGGCTTCCTTGATGGTGTCTGCCGACAGATCATTCAAGAAGCGGTAACGCTGCATCCGTTGAGTGTCCCGAATCCCATAAGGCCCCGGTTTTCCGAGTTCCCCCAGAAAAGCGATCAGGTCGAGAAATTCCCCTTCGGTCATGAAGTTGGCAAGCCCTTTGGGCATCAGCGACTTCCCTTCCACTTCATCATCGATATCCGCGACCGGAACAGAGAGCTGCTTTCCAGTGGCGTCTTTCAGGATCAGCATCTCGTTGGTCCGGCTGGAAACGATTCCCTGCAGCACCTTGCCGTCGACCGTCGCGACCACTTTCGTCACATAGGCTTCCTTAATCGACTGATCAGGATCGAGCAGCGACATGATCAGATACTCGACCGGAGAACTGGAACCGATCGCACTCAGGTCAGGACCGATGTTCCCCCCCCCCTGATTGACGGAATGACAATTCAGACAGCTCAGGTCGACTCGACGGAAGATCTCTTCTCCACGAACCGGGTCTCCGGACTTCGCCACCTGTGCCACCAGTTCCGCCAGCTTTTCCCTGGTCGGAGGAGGAGCATCCTGATTGATTCCGGCGATCCCCAGAAGCACACTGTTCAACTCGGCATCCGTTCGACCGACAGAATACATCTGACGCAGCAGCAGCTTGGCCATGTCTTTCGATGGCGGTGTCTCTTTCAGGCTGACAGCGAGCGCTTCTGATCCTCCTTTGAGCTGCAGAAAAGCATCCAGCAACGGGCTGACCTGATCTCGGGAACTGGCCGCGTTGAGAATCCGGGCGGCCACTTGTGCTGCGACCCTGGGGTTCCATTCGGCCAGCACGCCGGCCGCCATGGAACGCAGTTCCAGGGCTCCTTCTCCGGCAGCAATCTTTGTCAGAATCGATTCCGCTTTCGCCTGATCCAGACTCGCCAGTGACTGCAGTGCCAACTTTCGAAGACGCACAGGCACCTCCGATTTTTCCGCCAGCGCCGCCAGCGCTCCTTCGGCTTCCGCGACTTTCCAGAGTCCGGCAAGCTGGACCGCCTGCTGCTGGATGGCGAGGTTGGGGGATTCGATCAACTGGCTGATTCCGGTCAGGTCACCGGAGGGATGCACCTTGCGCTGCACGGCAGCTGTTGAGAGCCATTCGAGTGCTTCACCTTTCAGCTGATCACTCCATCCCCCCTCTTTGCGGATCTCAGAAAAGATCGCCGTCAGGTCATCTTCATTTCCCCGTTCACAGATCATCTTCACGATTGTCGGAAGTCGCGCCTCGGGGACACGTCCACTCTCGAGCAGTTTTCGCATCGCCGCCGCCGGACTGGGGGGAGCTTCGGCCAGTGCGATCGACGCACTGCTCATGACCACCGCCATCCAGACGAAAAAACCGTGTCGCATGTCGCTCAATCTCCGCAATTCGGGAATGCCGTGATGATCCGGTGCAGCTCATATTGTAAAGCAACTTCAATCTGGTTCTCTACTCCATGTTCTGATCCCTGTTCCGACAGCTGCAAAAATTCGACGGTCTGATCACACGATCGCTCCGAAGCTGCTGATTCGAAGGTCTCCTGGCGCCGGCGGATTCAGACAGTTCCCTGCCTGCGAGTCGACAGAGCGTTCTCATTGGGCGCTGCAATGAGGACAGGAGAAATGCAGACTGAGCCGGTCCGACTTCCAATCCGGTTCGGGAGTGGCAGAGTCAACATGAATCAGATGAATGACTCCCCGCCCCAGTTCCAATGCCGTTTCAATCGAATCCGCGATCCGGCTGCGTGATTCCGGGTCGACCTTCACCCGGTCCACGATGGCTTCGATCTGATGCTGACGTTTGTGATCGATCTTGGGAACCTCTTCCAGTGGAAAGGTCTTCCCATCGATCCGGACACGGAGGAATCCCTGGGTGGTGAGTCGTTCCCAGAGCTTCGGGAAACTCTGTCCGACCACCACCGGAATCGGGGCCGCCAGATACAGACGCGTGCCTGCCGGGAGCGACTGGACCCGTTCGACAATCTGATCGGTCGTCTGTCGTGATACCGGCTGCTGGCAATCCGGGCAGAACATCTCTCCCAGTCGAGTGAAGAGAATTCGCAGATAGTCGTAGATTTCCGTGACGGTCCCCACGGTGGAACGAGGTGTCGCGCCGACCGTCTTCTGTTCAATGGCAATCGCCGGTGACAGGCCGGAAATATGTTCGAGCTTTGGTTTGGGCATCTGCCCGAGGAACTGACGGGCGTATGCCGACAGCGATTCCACGTAACGGCGTTGCCCTTCCGCATAGAGCGTGTCCATGGCCAGCGATGTTTTTCCGGAACCACTGGGCCCACAGAACACACTCATCTGATCACGGGGAACGGTGATATCAACGGACTGCAGGTTGTGCTGCGACGCTCCGCGAATCACGATGGACTCGGAATCCGTATTGGGCGATGTCTGGTGCCTCGCTCCTGGACGAACCGCCGGAGACGACTTGCCGGTCTTCCTGGGGAAGAGAATCGGAGCGAGAGCCTGACCGGTGTGACTCTCCTTGCATTTCGCCACCTCTTCCGGTGTCCCTTGAGCGACAAGCCGTCCTCCTCCTTCTCCTCCTTCCGGGCCGAGATCAATCACCCAGTCCGCCGTTTTGATCACGTCCAGATTGTGTTCGACGACGAGCACGGTATTTCCGTCGTTGACAAACCCATGCAGCACCTCGAGCAGTTTCCGGACATCTTCGAAGTGCAGTCCGGTTGTCGGCTCATCGAGGAGGTACAGAGTCTTTCCGGTCGACCGTTTTCCCAATTCCCGGGCAAGTTTGATGCGCTGTGCTTCCCCCCCGGAGACGGTTGGAGACGGTTGCCCGAGTTTCATGTAATCGAGTCCGACATCATGCAGTGTCTGCAGGAAGCGATGAATTTTCGGATGGTTCTTGAAGTGCTCCAGTGCTTCCTGGACATCCATGTCCAGGACGTCGGCGATCGATTTGTCCCGGTACTTCACTTCCAGCGTTTCATGATTGAACCGCTTGCCGGCGCAGACGGAACAGGGAATCCAGATGTCGGCGAGAAAATCCATTTCCAGTCGCGTCGCCCCATTCCCTTCGCAGGCTTCGCAGCGTCCTCCGGCGACATTGAAACTGAATCGTCCGGCCTGATACCCGCGAACTTTCGCCTGCGGCAACTGTGTATAGAAGGAACGGATTTCGTCGAACAGTTTGACATACGTGGCAGGGTTCGAACGGGGGGTTCGCCCAATGGGAGACTGATCGATATCGATGGCCTTATCGAGCAGATCAAGCCCTTTGACCTGCTGGTGGGTTCCGGGATTTCCCTTCCCGCCGTTGATCTCTTTGTTGAGGACTTCCCAGAGAATGTCATTCGATAATGAACTCTTGCCGGAGCCGCTGACGCCGGTGACACAGACAAACAATCCCAATGGAATTTCGACATCGACATTTTTCAGATTGTGATGTGTCGCCCCGACAATCTTGAGCCGGTTCTTTCCCGGAGCGCGCCGCTCTTTGGGAATCGGAATCCGTGTTTTGCCGGACAGATACGCCCCGGTCACACTCCGTGCGCTCTTCATGATGTCATCGGCGGTTCCCTCGGCGACAACTTCTCCGCCTCGAACTCCCGGACCCGGCCCGAAGTCGACGATGTGATCGGCCGCACGCATCGTTTCTTCGTCATGCTCAACGACGACGACCGTGTTTCCCTGATCGCGCAGACTCAGCAGACTGTCAAGCAGCATCTCGTTGTCACGGGGATGCAGGCCAATTGACGGCTCATCGAGAATGTAAAGGACCCCGACCAGTCCGGAACCGATCTGACCGGCGAGTCGAATCCGCTGTGACTCTCCTCCGGAGAGTGTCGGGGCGGTGCGATTGAGCGACAGATATCCCAGTCCACACTTCTGCAGAAACCCCAATCGTCCCCGAATTTCCTTGAGGGCTTCTTCCGCAATCAGTTTTTGTGTGCCGTTCAACTCGAGTGACTGGAAGAACTCCATGGCCCGGTCCACGGAGAGTTCGCAGACTTGTGGAAGTGACAGCGCCGTTATCGACTTTCCTGTCCCCTTCGATGAGATGAGAACATTCCGTGCCTGCGGGTTGAGCCGGTCCCCCTGGCAACTGCTGCAGCCGACAATGTCCATGTATTTTTCAAGCTGCCGGCGACGCATCGGGTTTTTCCCTTTGATGTAGTCGTCGAGCAGATCATTGATGTAGCCGGACCATTGTCCGCCATGTTTCCAGATCCCGCCGGAATGACGCCAGGAGAACGTGATATGGCGGTCACCGGTTCCGTAGAGAAACTTCTGCCGCGCCGGTTCCGGGAGATCCTGCCAGGGATGTTTCAGCAGAATTCCCTCTTTCAGATTCGTGTCCTGCTCGATCGCCGTGGCGGCTCCCTGCAGAAGGTGACGTTTCCAGCGTCCCACTTTCTTGAGCGAGGGGAGCAGTTCAAAAGCTCCCTGTGAAATGGACTTTTCCGGCGCGGTGATCAGTCGGTCCAGAATGATGTCATGCCGCATTCCCAGCCCGGTGCAGACCTTGCACATCCCCAGCGGACTGTTGAAGCTGAAGAGTTGCGGAGAAGGGGGCTCATAACTGATACCGCAGGCCGGGCAGGCATAGTGTGCGGAGTAGAGTCGTTCGCTGGACGGCGGCCCTTCAACGAGAACGATCAGGCTCCCTTTGCTGAGCCGCAGTGCCGTTTCAATGGCGTCCGACAACCGGGAGCGTTGTCCTTTTCCGGCGACGAGCCGATCGATGACGACATCAATCGTGTGCTTGAAGTGCTTCTTCAGTCCGAGGTCATCCGACAGAGAGACCACTTCTCCGTCGACACGCGCCCGTACGAATCCCTGTTTCAGCAGATCGGTAAACAGGTCCCGGAACTCTCCCTTCTGCTGCTGAATGAGCGGAGCAAGAATCTGGTACTTCGTCCCTTCTTCAAGAGTCAGAATGCTTTCCAGAATCTGGTCGGTCGACTGGGCGGTGATGGGCTGATGACACTGAACGCAATGTCCCAGTCCGACGCGCGCATAGAGCACGCGCAGATAGTCATAGATTTCGGTGATCGTCCCGACGGTACTGCGCGGATTTCGGGAGGTAACCTTCTGCTGAATCGAGATGGACGGGGCGAGCCCGGTAATCAGGTCCACTTCCGGTTTCGGCATCTGCCCCAGAAACTGCCGGGCATACGTCGACAGTGATTCGACGTAACGACGCTGTCCTTCCGCATAAAGCGTGTCGAACGCCAGCGAGCTCTTGCCTGACCCGCTCACCCCGGTCATGCAGATCAGCTTGTTTCGGGGCAATGTGACCGTGACGTCCCGCAGGTTATGTTCGCGGGCACCTCGAATCAGAATGTCTGCAGCAGCCATACGAAACCGAAGAACTCAGGGAAGGAGTAGTGACCGGGAATAACGTCATCGAGTCATCTGTTAGAACATTTGAACAGGTCGGCTCTCTTTTCTCCATCGCGGACGCGGTTGACGTGCCGGTTCTGCGCCGAGATCCCCGAACACATCAACCGTCATTGAAGTCACTCTTCAACGGAACCACATTCGACTCCAGCGCAGGCCTGTTCATGAACTGCACTCAGACGGTCTCCGTTCGGCATCGGGACTTCCGCTGTTGCATCGGGTAACGTATGACACGCTAAACAAGTCCTGCCGTCCTGAAACGAGCTTGTCCCGATGGAAATCAAAAGCGGATCACGGATCGAAAATGCAGAACCCTCCCAGTCTTTCCTGAATCCTGAATCCTGTCCCCTACCCCCTATCCCCTTGCCGTTCGTCGCTGGCAAACTCGGAACGACTGAAACGGCTCTCGTCCGACGGCATTCAGTGTTGACGTTGCATGAAAATTCTGATCAGTGAGTTTGTCTGTGGCGGGGGCTGGACTGCAGGAGAGATCCCTCCCTCGTTGCTGCGGGAAGGACGAGCCATGCTGCTCGGGTTGCTGCACGACCTCGCGAAGCGACCGGATCTTGCTCTGTTCACAACCTGTTCGTCCGATGAGATTGCGCGGGAGATCTCGCAGATGCCACAGGTCCGATGCCGGTCAGTGACCTCGTCGAATGAAGAACGGACCGTCATTGAAGAGTGGGGGCCGCAACTCGACGCGGCCCTCGTGATTGCCCCGGAGTTTGATGGAATTCTCCAAAACCGATGTCACTGGTTGCGGTCACTGGGGCTGCGGTTGTTGAATGCGGACGAAACCGCACTCGAACTCGCCAGTGACAAACTGAAAACGGATCAGATCTGTCGGGAGCATCAGATCCCCACGATCCCCACCTGCACCGTTTCGCAATGTGATCAACGGCAGCCTCCCTGGCTGCCGTTGGTGGTCAAACTGCGGGATGGTGCCGGAAGCCTGGAGATGGAGATTCTGACTTCGGAAGAGCAATGGAGAACATTCTGTCGACGGACGGACCGGGACCGGTTTCTGGTTCAACCGTATCTCGCAGGGCGGTCACTTTCCGTATCAGGGCTGCTGGAAGAGGGTGTCGTCCGGCACCTGTTCCCGATCGGGGAACAACTGTTTTCCAGGAGTGATCCCGTCTCTTATGTCGGCGGAAAAATTCCGGCGCGCGATGTCCCGGAGCAGGCGATTCATCAACTGGTGACTCAAACGGCACGCGCCCTGCCCGGCTTGTCTGGATGGACAGGGTTCGACATTCTCCTTCCGGAAACGTCGCCGCAGTCTCCACTGCTGATCGAAGTGAATCCACGGCTGACGACCAGTTCTCTCGGCTATCGGGCCGTGTGTCAGGAGAATCTCGGGAACTGGATTCTGAACCCCCGTCGGGAACCATCCCCGACGTTTCAGGGAACGGTCACATTCTCTGCTTCCGGTGAGTTCTCCGTTTCCGGAGACGGCTTGACATCCGGGGCCATGGAGACCGTCCGCAGGTAGCTGCTCCGTTTCTGGCGCAGCGGACGGACGAGATTTTCTTCCAGGCATTCTTTCCGCAGTTGCCAGTCCGAGGCCGTCAATCCACAGTCGCCGGCGGAGTCTGAGAGCAGCGTCATCGCCCGTTCAACGGCCTGAACACTCTGTTCAGTATCAACGGCGTCATACTTCGAGGCCTTGCCGGATTGCCAGCGCATCTGCCAGCGACTGGTCAATGCCTGCATCAGGCCATTGACGTGATCCCAGCGTTCTGCAGGAGACAGGGCGATGGTTTCCTCCCGGCACAAAAGATCGATCGCTTTCGCGACATTGCGGACCGACTGATCCTGGGAGCTCGCGAAGTAGATCGTCTTCAACAGCGAGTGATACTGGGATTCCCAGTCCTGACTGGAACTCCGGTCGATCAGTTGAATCGCCTCATAATGCACGAACAACGTGATCAACGGGTCGAAAGGCGCATCGTAACTCTTGAGCGTCTCCAGCCCTTCTGGCGAAAGTGCCCCGGCGTGAATCACGTCTCCCAGTGTCTTCAGGTACTCTTTGCGACGCTGGTCTTCGGGATCGAGAACCCGTTTCAGACCTTCATAATTGACATGCACCAGTGCCGTGCGGGGACGGTCCTGCAGCCGGTTCTTGATCGCCCCCCGATAGCCCCAGGGATCGTTCGGATGTCCCAGCTGTAACTGGTAAGACAGATTCAGATCTTCCAGTCGATGATTGACTTCCTGAGTGATCGATTCTTCTGGAAGTGACGCACTCAGGGCCTGTCCGAACCGGGCGAGTTCGGACCGAGTCGATTCCGCTTTCGCTCCCCAGCGGCTGATCTCCAGGGACAACTTCGTTTCCCAGCGTGCCTCGGCACAGCTCAGCACCGGGACATCCTCGCCGATGAACCGGTCGAGTGATTCCGTCGTCAGTCCCCCCCGTCCAAAGACCATCGACCAGTCCCAGCCGGCTTCTCCCAGCAGACGTCGTGACTGAGGAGATTTGAATCGGTTGGCGAGTTCTTCGTTGATCACCGGCAGCGAATCCGGCGAGCAGAGAAAGACCAATTCTCCCGGAATCGTTTCCACGGCCATGACCTCGGGAAAGACAGACCGCAATGTTTTACAGACCGCTTTCACCGCGTCCGGGCCCAGGTCGTAGTAGGGAATCCGCTGAGAAAACAGCCCGTGCGGGTTCAACTGTCTGGCGACCGATCGGTAAAACTCTTGACTGGTCTGACTCGCAGTGCCGGCAACGGCCGGATGAATGAGCGGGGAAATCACCAGGTCATACCGGCACCCATGATTCGCGGCGAGGGCCAGCTGGGAATCCATCTGCCCGAACTGGAACGTGGCTCCGCCGTCGAGCGACCATTGCGCGACATCCCGGTTCAGCCACTGCAGCATCCGATGTGACTCGGCATTCCCGTCGAGCGTACGGACCAGCCGCAAGGGGTAACTGTGACAGGTTTTCAGAACGGACGGGTCAATACTCAAAACGAGCACATCCTGCGGTGCCGGATGAAATGCCAGCGGCAGCAATGCCGGAAGGAGATCCGACGCGCTTTGCGGGACGTCAGTGCCGGATGTCGAAAACATGCCGGTGCTGATTCCGTTCTGACGGAACATCAGCTGGGCTCCCCGATGTTTCCAGACACTGACTCGTCCCTGCATCGATTCAAATGATGTGACCAGCCGTCCGTCGTCAAACCAGGTGATTTTTCCCAGGCCGACTCCCTGTCGTGCCATCTGCAGTGACTGGCTGGAGAACAGCACTTTCTCAGAGAGTCGTGGATTCGCGTTTCCGGAAAGACACAGCCCCACCACGCAGCAGGCGCCCAGTCCTGCGAGTCTCCCTGCGCCCCAGCGGTTCGAAAGCATCACCGATCTCTGGTTCAGGAACTGGAGCGCCGCCATGCCCATCGCTCCACAGCCGAGCACCAGCGCCAGCCGACCGGGAACGAACGGCAGCGACGCACCCAGCAGGAAACCAGCCAGGATCAGGAACGGCTGCCGGAGACGATCGCGGTGAACAACAGAGCTCGCCTGTCGCAGGAAGTACCCCGCAGGCAGACTGAGCGACATCACCAGCAGTCCACGACCAATCAACAGCAACGGCAGAGAACTCACCTGCGAGTTCATCCACAGGCACAGTCGGGTCAGCACAGGATATCCTGCCGTCAGTCCGGACATCCAGACTGCAAACAGCAACCAGGTCCGGCAACTCCCTGTCGGGGAAGCAGACCGTCGTTGGGTGATTGCCAGCCCGACGAGTATGCCGGCCAGCAGCAGACCGTCTGTCAGCAATCCGCGCGGGATCAACTGAGACAGGATCGCCAGCACGACAGGCATCGCCATTCCGGTCAGCAGATTCAACAGAGACGTTGTCATGACTCTTGCGGAGGGCTCAGTGCGGGGAAGCAGAATGATGTCTGCTGCCGAAACGGTTCCCGATAAGAATCGTTCACGCACCACCAGTCCACCGGCCAGGACGATTCCACATCCCGCGAGAGCCGTCGCTCCGACACCAGGCAGAATGCAAAACAACACGATCGGACAGGCAAACGCCGCACCCAGCAGCCAGAAACGGCGCGCGGTCAGGTTCTGCTGTCCCTGCCGGGAGTAATCGACCCCCAGCAGTAAAAGGCAAGGGGCAATGGACAGGCAAGTCACTCCAAAGCTGATCACGTAGCGAATCAGCGGTGATTCGAGCGCCGTTAATGGCACCGATGACAACTGTGCCATGAGCTGTGACAGCAGGAACGGCGTCACGAGGCACCAGCCTGCGGCCATGATCAGGCAAAACGAGCCCAACGTCTTCCCGATCGCGGAACCGATGCGGCACGTCCGGAACAGGCAGACACAGAGTGCGGCCGTCGCCAGAAGTCCCGCGTCGGCCACTCCTCCGTGCCCGAGAAGAATCCGGACGGGGGCCACGGCGCTGAACAGGCAGCAGACGGCAACGGCACCGCTCCAGAAAGCCGCTGCAGAGACTGACACCAGACAGGCTGTCAGCATTCGAAAAATTCGGTTCATCGGCATCCCTGCCAGTGCGTACAACGAGATCGGCTCAGACGATCAGCCCATCAGATCGGTCCAGCTGCCGGGCCAGTCCTGGCCGGCAGTTTCCGCCGGAGTCTACGGCAACCCCGAAGATCGGGACAAGACCAAGTCATCAGCAGGCATTTTCTCGACCGGTCCGGTTGATCCTGTGGCCCCGCAGCGCGCGTCTTTCGAGTGTGTTTGCTCCTCGTTCCCAGGCCGGAGCTTGGGAACGAGGAACAAAGAGGCAAACCCTCGGTTTTCCACAAAAGTTGACAAACATCAAAAGTTCTTGAACCGGAAGCGACATCTCAGGACATTATGTTCTTCGTGAAAATTGCGAATGACGGGCCACTGATCTCATCATGGTATCTAACTCCTTATCTCCCAGAAACTTCAGTGCTGGTGACGTGAACGAGTCACGAGAGTCGGACTTCTTGCGCCAACTGGAACTGGCGTACCACGATCTCTATGGAACCGGTCTGACGATCATGGGAAATCGGGATGACGCCGATGACGTCATGCAGGAAGTCTGCATCATTCTCTGGCAGAAATTCGATGAGTTCGAGGAAGGGACGAACTTCAAAAAATGGGCCTACACCGTGACATTCAATGTGGCGAAAGCATTTGCCAGAAAGAGACGACGTCGCCGCGGTTTCAGGCTCAATGACGACGCCCTGATGAAAGTGGCCCAGGTGAAGTCGAGTGGAAGTGAACTCTTCGAATTGCAACGTGAACTGTTACGGGAATGCCTCGACAAACTCCCTGAAAATGACCGGACGTTTCTCTCCGGCTGCTATCGGAATTCTGCCTCTCTCATCAATTATGCACGTGAAGTACGAATGCCAGTGGAAACCATTTACACGAAATTGAAACGCTTGCGTCGACGTCTGGCTGAATGTGTGACGCGCGGAATGGGAAGGGAGGAACTGCGATCAATTCCTTTGCTTCTTCCGGCGATGAAATCCGTGCACTGGCAGACGCCCAGTTTGACGGCAGTATCAACCGGCAACAGATGGAGCGTCTGGAAGCGTTGATTGTCAACGACATCGGGTGTCTCCAGATGTATGTCGAGCGGATGACCTTTCACGAAGAATTGCTCAAAGATTCCAGTGAAAAATCTCCAAGACAGGCCACGCTCGGGCTGATGCGAGAATTTTCCCGTTCGATCCGTGTGCGTGAGCAACAGAGTCGGTGGAAGCAGATGAGACTGGTGTCGGGTCTCACAGCAAGTTTGTTGGTCATGGCCGGGAGTGTGCTGTTTTTCATTGGAGCATTCCAACCGGCTCCACTGGGGGTGATCTCCGGGCTTTCCGCCAATGTCCAGTCGGCATCCACATCGAAAGAATTGGGACAAATCATTCGGTCCGGAGATTCTTTCTCTCTTGATGAAGGAATCATGAGTCTGCAATTACCGAACGTACTGGTCGATCTCATCGCTCCGGTGACGGTCCGTTTTGATGATTCCGGAAAACTCTCACTGACGGCCGGAACTCTGGTCGCCAAAATTCTGAAAGATGGCGAAAACTTCATTGTCACCACTCCGGATGCCGAAGTCGTCGATCTGGGAACCGAGTTTTCCGTTCATTACCACCCCGCCACCGGAACCAACGTCAGTGTTCGACAGGGCCGCGTTCAGGCCAAACTGCTGGATTGGAGGAAGACTCCCACCAAAATGCTGGAACTGACCGACAACCGCTCCGCGAATTTTCAAAGCACGACAGGAGCGGCACAAGAGGTCAATTTTCATTCTCAGGCATTTCAGCCTGTTGACCGGAGTCGTGGAGGAATTCGCAGTATCGACGGGACTCTTCGAACGGCCACGACAGAGCCGGCATCACTGAAAAGCGGTGATTCTCTGACGCTTAACCATACACTGGTGATCCCGGAACGACAAAACGTCCTTCTTGAAGAAGAACTGACTGTGAACGGATTGAACGGTCTCGTCCGCCTTCCGGCAGGAACGGTCGTTAGCAGCTATCTGGTACATTATGACCCTTCCGACGATATCATTCGGGCACCACGGGGAGCAGTGACGTTCCTGGGACAGGTTGCTGCCGTGATTCTGAACACATCCGATCTGATCGCCACGGATTCGCTTCTGGGATTGAGCGGGATGGAATTTGAAACAGCTTCATTCCGCGGACTTGAAATGGATCCGGATGAAGATGAAGTCCAGATTTCACGGGATCGTAAAACGGTCTCATTCCGTTTCGACACCAGTCCTCCACGGTATCTGGACGAGGCGAGAATACTTGTGATCTCAGAATGAACTCTGAAACGGTTGGAGTTCGATCATTTTCACTGTTTGCAATGTCCAGAAATCTCGATTCCCTTTGCGTCTTCGCGGTGAAGGATTTTTACCGCAAAGACGCGAAGGGCGCAAAGAAGGATTCAGCATGAGAGCAACCTGCTCTCACCACTTAACCGTTCAATTGTTTCGCGTCCGTATAAGTAAAGATCGTCAAAGGGATTCCGTCATGAAAAAACATCACCCACAGAACCGTGGTTTTACTTTAATTGAACTGTTAGTCGTCATCGCGATTATCGCTATTCTCATAGCGCTGCTATTGCCTGCGGTCCAGCAGGCACGCGAAGCAGCGCGGCGCTCTCAGTGTAAAAATAACCTCAAGCAGATGGGGTTAGCGATTCATAATTACGCTGACGTTCACGGAACATTTCCGATTGGCTCGAATCAGATCGGGTTTACCCAATGGTCAAATGGCTATGCTCAAGCAAATGGATTCATCGGCTGGTCCACAGCTCTCCTTCCATTTGTGGATCTGGCGCCTCTCTACCATCTGTACAATCATAATGCAAATGCGGATTCCTCCACCAATGAACAAGTGCGGACTCGATCAGTCCCGGTTTACAATTGCCCGAGCGATCCGACTCTGGGCCAGTTGCTGACTCCGGCATACGGCGCTGGACGGACCTACGCGACGAGTTCCTATCGTGGAATCTCCGGACGTAGCCACTTCACCAGCGGTCGCTATTATGATGACGCCAGTTACTTCTCAGGGATCCTTCCGGAAGACAAAGGGGCTCTGACTGCAATCGGCTTCGGCATCTCACCCACCCGTCTTCGTGACATCACCGACGGCGGTTCAAATACGCTCCTGGTGGGGGAAGGTCAAACACTCACGACCCGAAATCGTGGAACATTCTGGGCACATTCGCACGCCTATTACGCACTGGCTTCGATCACCATCGGTTATCCGGTTCCGACATTTGCGATCACGGATCACGCCGCCTGCACAGCTGCCGCCGATGCCATGTCCGTCTCGAATCATCCGTGCCATCGGTTCCTGGGAAGCATGCACACCGGTGGAATCCAGTTCGTTCGCTGTGACGGCAGCGTGACCTTTATTTCCCAGAATATCGATCTGGAAGTTCTCGGAGGACTTTCCACCATCGCCGGAAACGAGACGAATCGTCTGGATTAAAGCGACGGTGTGAATAATTCAGGCGAGAGCAACTTGCAAAACGACTTCCCCGCCCCCGCCACGCGGAGTGCAGTGTTTTTATTGTCGAAAACCGTGCTGCGCGGACACATGGTAGAGCAAACTCAGTAGTTCCCAGTTTGCCAGCGAAGAATGGCAAGGGGGTAGGGATCAGGATTCAGGGGGCAGAAAAGACAGGGAAAGTCCTGCATTTCCGATTCACTTTCACCCTCAGCGGGACAAACTGGGAAGTACTGAAACTGCTCTTGTGAAAACCATGCTAAGAAAGTGAGACGCTGATGCAATTTTCAAGTTGGTTGTTGATGGGGGGCGAGCGAAAAAGACGAAGCGATGTTCCTGCCGTTTTTCTGCCGGTGCTGATGTTAATGATCGGCAGCTTTTCCAGTTGTGGGGAGACCGAACATTATGCTCCGGTCAGCGGAGTCGTCACGCTGAATGGAAGTCCGCTCAAAAATGCCAAACTGGTCTTCGAGCCGATCGGCGATTCCTCCGGAGCAGCCCCAGGCAAGCCGTCATACGGGCGGACGAATGAGTCCGGCCGCTATCGCCTCGAATCGTTCGTTCCCAAGCGGAACGGAGCGATTGTCGGCGAACACCGTGTCCGTATCGTGACGATCGCCGCGATGGAACCGACTGAAAAACAACGGGCTGCCGCCCGCCGAACTCTGGAAAATCGAGGTGATACTGATGGAAATGAAAAGGTGGACGTTTCCGAAGACCAGATTCGTGAATACCTCGGCAACACTCTCCGCTCACAAGTGAAGGAAATCCTCCCGTCACGATACCATGCCGGCACGGAACTTCGTATCCGTGTCGAACCACAAGGAACCGATCAGGCGAATTTCGAGTTACGGACTCCCTGAAAATATCCGCAAGATGGTCCGACCACTCTGTCGTTCAATTGTGTCACGTCTTCCAGCAGGGTGCGTGGAATACGAAGCGAACGATGGGAGTGGTGCATTTTCCCCCTCGTTCCCAAGCCGGATATTGGGAACAAGGGGAAGGGGAAAATGGAAACGCTTTGATGCGACGCCGACGATCCCGCTGCCGTCCGAGCCGTCAGGGGATCCGGAATGCCGGTCAGGATTCGACTTCTTCCTTGAGGAAAGGGACTTCGAAGATCGTCGTCACCCCGTGACCTTTCCGGGAATATCCTTTTCGAAACTGGACCCGCCAGACCAGCTTGTCACCCATCTCATCCAACCCCTCGTCAGACGAGGCCAGATAGGTCACGTACGACTCCCCGGGTTTCAGCGCTTTTCCCAGTTCCTGATCCTTCAGATCCCAATCCCCCTGTGGCGGGAGTCGGTACAGCTGCACCATGGGAGCGGATCGGGAGTCTGCCCCCTGATAGGTGATGTACTGATTCGAATAGTCCCATTTCTGCTTCGCTTTGGGGACCCAGCGCAGAATCAGCTGTCGGTCAAACGGAGCAATCGTCTGTGTTTCGGACACGTTTGTCAGTTTCACCCAGAGCTTCCAGGTGGGACCGGACTCCGCTTTCGTCCGTTTTGCATCCCCGCTGTAATGCACGAATTGAACCGGTTCCCGTGTAATGCGGAGCGGTTCGACGAGAATGTTGCCGAACCGGCGATGCTCCCCCAGCGGCACGGAATGACCGGCCGGAAGTTTCATGTTTGCAGGGACATACGACAGATTCTCGATCTTTTCCGCCGGAATGTCCGGCAGGCTTTCCAGATGATGCGGGCGGAAGGTTTCGTTCAATTCCTTGATGAGCAGCAACAGAAATGCCAGTGTCACCGCCAGAGCATAGGTCGCCAGAATCACCAGCCTTTTATTTCCCCCGCCGGCAGTGCTGCCAGCGGTTGACGCTGAGGATTTCGTCGTCCCGGGCCGGGACGGTTCGCTGTTCGCAGGCGGATCACTGTCCACTCGGGGAGGGCGCGAGATCGCCGCAACGGCCGCTGCGGCCGCCGGAATTCCGATCAGTCCGCTGGCAAAGTCCGGAGCATCACTGAATCCGACCGGATATTCCGTTGTCCGCTTTCCTGGACCCACCGCATCCGTGTCCCGTTCAAACGGGACCGGCTGCCCGCCGGGTGCCACTGACGATTCTTCGTCAGCAGGAATGGACTCTTCTTCGAACGGGACGTTCTCTTCTGCAGTCGGATTTTCGGTCGGCCCACTCTGGTCTTCTTCCACAACCGGCGATTCCTCCCCCTGCGTCACCTCTTCAGGGGGAGGAACGTCAAATGCTTCCGCAGCGATTTCGTCGACGGGTTCGCTGAATTCCTCCGGGTTCCGCAGAATCAGGGTTAAACCGTCTGAGGAATTCGGAATCAGAGGGGGCAGGTCTGCTTCATCTTCAAGCAGAGATTCCGTTTCGCGGCCGGGGGATTCCAATTCCTCCGACTCGGCGGCCGGCGGCGGGGCGGGAAAACTCGGGCCGGACGGTGGAGTCGATTTCGGCTTTCCGCTCTCGCCAGGGGTCCCTTGCTTGAGCCAATCAAAATTCGGGAACGATTCTTCACCAGCCATACTCGTTCGACTCCCAGGGTGCCTGTCAGACGTTGTTTGCGATGAGCATGCTCTCGACCAGTCTGGTCGATCATGTGGCCGCGAAGAACGCATTTCCCTCAATGAAACATTGAGTTTCCACGAGCCAGGACGTCACATGAATTACGAAACCGCTTTAAAAGAGCATGATCACACTGAGGGGCCTCCGGGAGCCAACGCTCCCTCCACAATCAGACGGTCGATGAACATCCCCCTCAGGTCGTTCATCGGATGTCTCCCGCACTGATCTCTTCCGATTGCGCATGCTGGAGACCGAATGCCACCTGCCGGACGATTTGATCTCTGGCATTCGACTCCGCGCCCGTTTCCTGAGGGAGCGGTCCCCAGACCGGAACCGAAGTCATTCGCCGGAGCACGTCAGCATTCGTTCCGATGGACTCATCATCCTCTCCGTACAGGCTGTTGACAACGATTCCAGAGACCGGAAGTGACAAGTTCCTGATGGATTCCAGAGTCAGTAATGTCTGATTGATCATACCGAGGCGATTTGCGGCAACAATCAGAACCGGAAATCCGAGATCCCGGGCGAGTTCGGCGACGGTCTCGCCGTCGGCAATCGGAGACCGCCAGCCTCCCACTCCTTCCACAAGCAGGAATTCGACCCGCCCCAGCCAGCGTGCCGCACCGGTTCTCAAGAGATCCCGGTCAACCTGCATCCCTTCCCGTTCCGCCGCAACAGGGGGAGCCAGCGGGGCTTTCCATTTCTGGGGGCAGATCCATTCCCGGTTGACTCCGTCCGGCAAAACCGCCGCGAGCCGTTCCAGATCATCCCAGACCCAGTCTCCGGATTCGCTCCGTTCCGCCCCGGAACAGGCCGGCTTATAGAGTCCGACGGAATGCCCTGACTGCTGGAAATGGCTGGCCAGAAGGCAGGTCAAATAGGTTTTCCCAACCCCGGTATCGGTCCCTGTGACGAAAATTCCCCGGGTGATCATTCTAGCGCCTGTCTGAAAACGTCGATCATCCTCTTCCCTGAAACCCCGGTCAAGCCCCTGCCGGACGTGACGATTTCAGGCGATTTTCTGCCGGACAGACGGAAGAGTCCACACTCCCGGTTCTCACAAGACATTTCACCCGCATATTCCAAAACAGACCAGTGGGGAACGCGTCGGAATTCCCTGAACCGATTGGAAATCGGATTCGGGACAGCTACAGTAAACCGTCCCGAATGCTTGCAAATTCGTTAGAATGTTCTCACCCGACTGGAATTGATCGATGCCAATTGACTGGCAACCGCTCCTGAAAATCATCGACAGCCATGAGCGGTTCGTGATCACCAGCCACGTTCGCCCGGACGCCGACGCGATCGGATCAGAAATCGGACTGGCCACATTTCTGGAACAGCGCGGTAAACAGGTCCGGATCATCAATCCGTCACACACCCCGGACCATCTGAGCTTTCTCGATCCCAACAAGGTGATCCGGAAAATTGGAACCGACGTCACCGCCGACGCCGCCTGCGACACCGATGTTCATATCGTGGTCGACACCAGTGCCTGGCAGCAGTTGCAGGACATGAGCCCGGTTCTGCAGAAAACCGCCGCGAAGAAAGTGGTGATCGACCATCACCTGAGCTCTGACGATCTGGGAGCCATCGAGTTCAAAGACATCACCGCCGCTGCCGCCGGGGTTCTGGTGACCGAACTGATCGAAGCCAGTGGTGACCGGATGTCACCCCATCAGGCCACCGCTCTCTTCACCGCGATTGCCACGGACACCGGATGGTATCGGTTTCCGAACACCGACAGCAGAACCCTCCGCACCGCAGCGAACCTCGTCGATCAGCAGGCCGAACCCCATCTGATCTATCGTCTGCTCTATGAACGATCGAGTCTCGCCCGGCTGAAACTCCACTCCATCATCCTGAATCGGGTCGAACTGGCCTGCCAGGGGCGTCTGGCACATACCTTTGTCACCCGTAAGGATTTTGCCGCAACCGGTGCTCACCCCACGGATACGGAAGATCTGGTCAACACCTGTCTGAGCATCAACGGCGTGCAGGCGGCCTTCATTCTGGTCGAACAGCAGGACGGCAAAACAAAAGGGAGTCTTCGCAGCCGATCCGATCTCAGCGTGGCGGCGATCGCTGAACAGTTCGGCGGCGGCGGGCATCGACAGGCCGCCGGCGTGATGCTTCCCGGACCGCTTCCTGCTGCACAGAAAACATTGCTCGACGCATTCGAAAAAACATTCCTGCCTTCACCTGCCCCGTAACTTCCAACCAGTCCCCTGCCATGCGGCAGACATCCCTGATCCCCAGACATTGAGATGATGGAGTCGTTCCCGGAAAGTCCTCCTCGTGACAGTTCGGAAACGGCCCGGCCCCTCGGCCTCCCCCTCCTGCAGAGCCGCCTGATTGGAGTTCCGATCGGCCAGACTGCTAAAATCAAGAGCTGCTGAGTCCCGTCGGGGATTGTCGGCACAACGACGGTGTTGAAAAGGACCAGTTCGCAGTACGAAATTGAAAGAGCATTCACTGCGCGAATGCAGTGCTGTTTGTGAGTGTTCGTGATCCCAGTCCGGAAGCCCTGCCACGGAACCGCCTGATATGACACCGACTCCCCCCCCGTGTCCTCTCGCCTCCCCCAACCCCGACCCACGACCGCGCCGCAGCTTTCTCACGAAGGCCGTCGCACTGGTCTCCGCCGGTCTGGCGTTTCTCATCCCGTCGACGCTGGCAGTCCTGTACACTCTGACGCCGCTGTTCCGGAAGAAATCGGCCGGTTCCGAATCCGAAGCGTTCCGATTCGTCGGCAAGACGGGTGGCCTGACTCCTGGCGGTCCTCCACAGCTTTTTCAGGTTTTCGGGTCCAAGCAGGACGGCTGGACAACCTACTCCCGCGTCGCCTTGGGATCGGTCCTCGTCCAACTGAATCCCGAGGGAGAAGTCACCTGCTTCAATGCCCGTTGCCCTCATCTGGGATGCACCATCGGGTATCAGGCCAGCCGGGAAGAGTATTACTGCCCCTGCCATGCGGGCTCCTTCAAATTGAACGGAGACCGCCAGAACCATGTCCCCCCCCGAAATATGGACAGGCTCGACGCGGAGATTCGAAACGGAAATGAACTGTGGGTGAAATTCCAGAACTACCGTAACGGGGCGGAAGAGCAGATTCCGGTCTGAGTCGACGACATCTCAGTGGCCATCACATGGTGAGCGGTGCATCATGGGTCCAATCGCCTGCTGCACCGTGACCAGACAGACCTGCCCCCTTGCCGTTCTTCGACTGACACAGGTTCCAGAGCGATGAAAAACATTCTCGACTGGCTCGACGATCGCACCGGATACCGGGGCATTCTTCAACAGACGCTGTTCGCACCGATTCCCGGTGGCGCCCGCTGGCGATATGCCTGGGGCACGACGCTGCTGTTCACGTTCTTTCTGCAGTTGATCACCGGCATCTGTCTGTGGCTCGTCTACAGCCCGAGTACGTCCGCTGCCTGGGAAAGTGTGTTCTACATTCAGCATGAAATGGCCTACGGCTGGCTCATTCGCGGCATCCATCACTTTGCTGCCCAGACGATGATGGTTCTGCTGCTGCTGTATCTGCTGCAGGTGGTGATTTACAAAACCTATCAGGCTCCCCGTGAAGTCAATTTCTGGCTCAGTCTGATCCTGATGCAGATCGTCATGGTACTGGGAGTGACAGGATATCTCCTCCCCTGGGATCAACGCGGTTATGCCGCGACACAGATCGTCACCGGGATTATCGGGTCCGTTCCGGTCGTGGGGCCGTCGATACAGCAGGTCGTACAGGGGGGAACCGTTTACGGAAACCTGAACCTGACACGATTCTTCGCTCTGCATGCCGGAATCCTTCCGCTGGCACTTCTCTTCGGAATCATTCTGCTGCTGACACTGTTCCGCCGGCATGGCTATCGCCCGGATGAAAAGGTGACCGCAGAGAACGCCCGCTACTGGCCGGATCAGCTTCTGCGGGACGGGGTCGCCTGCCTGACGGTGCTGGTGATCTGTCTCGGATGCACCTGGTTCTGGCAGGGAGCAGAGCTCACTCCCCCGGCAGACTCGGCGCAGGTCTACTCTGCTGCCCGACCGGAATGGTACTATCTGTTCCTCTTCAAACTCCTCAGCCTCCCCTGGGTCGCCCAGATGGGAGCCGACACCGGTCTGGGAGAATCGTTTGGAGCAGTGGCCCTCCCCGGCTTCGTCCTGACCATTGTCGTGCTGATGCCATTCATTGCACGGATCCGATATGGACATCAGTTGAACGTAGCGTTTCTGTGGAGTGTCGTCGGAATCATCAGCGTCCTGACCGTGATGACCATTCACGCGGACTGGTATGCCGAGACCCCCGAAGGGAATGATTTCCGACGAGCAGTCGCTCTCGCTCACCAGGATTCGCAGCGCGTGACAGAACTGGCACTGGCTCCCACCGGAATTCCCCCTGAAGGAGCCCTGAGTCTGTTGAAGAATGATCCTCTGACACAGGGGCCAAAACTGTTCGAAGCCTATTGCATCGCCTGTCATCAACCGGCGGGGAACAAAGAGTCCGGCAGTCATTCCGGCGTGGCCCCGGCACTCGTGGATCTGAAGCACAGAACCCGGATTTCGTTCGCGTCACGAGAATGGATGACGTCGGTTCTCACCCACTTCGAACAGCATTTCGCGTCGCTCGACAAGACCGAAGGGGAATTTGCGGATGCTGCGACGGCGATTCTGAACGGCTCGATGAAAGACTGGTCGGAATCCAATTCCGAAACCCTGCTGTCAGAAGAGAATGCCGGCGATCTCAACGCACTGGTGGAATTTCTGTATACCCAGACCGGTCGTCCTGACGCGCTGGCACCGGATGCGCCAGAAGTCGTTCGTGGGCAGCAGATCTTTGTCGACGGTGTTCTTAAGCAGGGAAAAATCGATGCCTGCGTCGACTGTCATGCCATGCGACCCGCCATCCTTGTGGACGGCATTCGCGGGCTCTCGGACGAGGCCCTCGCAGAAGACCTGTATCCGGACCTGACCGGTTACGGCAGCACAGAATGGCTCAAGCAGATGATCGCCACGCCACAAGCGGTCTACGCCGGCGACTCCGGCAATAATGCGATGCCGGCATTCGATGAACAACTCAGCGAGAAGGAACTCGATCTTCTCGCCCGTTGGCTCTCGCTGAACTATTTTCCAACGCAACATCCGTAATGGAGAGTACCGTCGGATGTTTCCGGCGGAACCGCAGCCTCATGACTGACGACGCAAAAAACACGGAACGGGCCGTTGAACGCCCGTTCCGTGTTCGAGTTTGGTCAGATTCTCGCTTACCACACCTGCAACGGGCCCAACGGGACTGCCGCACGCGGATGATAGACCGGTGAGAACGGCGCAGACTGAATCGTGGACGGGGCGGAGCAGCTCGGAAACACAGACACCGGTGTCGGCGCCAGCAATCCGTTCGTTCCCGGCAGACAACTCAGGCACGGGACACAGGATTCGACCGGCAATTCCGGAGCAGGAGCCAGTGTGATTTCCGGTTCCATCGGACAGATCAGTTCTGGAGCCGTCAGCGGAGCAGCAGGCAGGATCGGAGTCGTCGGGCAGACCGATCGGGCCGGCGCGACGACCTTCTCAACCGTCGGGCATCCCCCCACATCGATCATTCCCGGGAACTCCAGATCCTCCGGACCAGTCGTTCTCAGATGAGGATCCAGGTAGAACGATCCGGCCGTCCAGGAGGTGTACGTTCCATCTGCTTTACGACACCCGCGAATTCCGCTCTTGGCATAGGACTGATCCAGACTCCGGAATGCTCCCGCCAGATCGGACAATTCACCGCCGATGGCATCCCGGACAGCGACGAGTGCCACGGTCATTCCGAGAATGACCGTGGTCGCCACCATCACCAGTTCGGCAGACAGGATGAATCCTGCTTCATCCTGCCAGAGTTCACTCATGAGATTCGACATGTTTCCACGACGACACGGTGGACCAGCCGATCAGCCGAAATCGACCAGCGGAATCGGGAGCTCGCCGACAGTTGAAGATGACATGCCGGCATCTTTCAACTTCGAACCGCTCCCGATTCCGCCGGGATTCCTTCACAAGAAGCGATGTCTCAGGTCGCATCCTGCGCTCATCAATACCGAACCGGACGGGTTCGGCGGCTTCCACCCATCTCGCTCCTTAAAATAGTTGTATTCGTCAAATCCGGCACAGCCGGAACTTTCGCTGCAATCGGCACAATCTGTACCATCGTACCGCTTCATGTTTGTCCCTGCACCTTCAGATTGTCCTTAACTATTTTTCTGGAGAGAGGTTACAATCGAACGCCTGCCGATAAGGAAGCATCGCGCCACGACCAGCCATGGCGCAGGCGCGCTTCAAGATCGAAGCGCGCGTTGAACAGAATGTCAAAATTTCGAATCATCGCGGGCGGGCAGCGGGCACCATTCCTCCACGAAAACAGACCACATGGTTTATCTGAACCGCATCTACACGAAGTCTGGCGACACCGGTGAGACATCACTGGGAAGCGGTGAACGAGTTCCCAAGACCCACCTGCGGATCGCGGCTTACGGGTGTGTGGATGAACTCAATTCCGTGCTGGGAGTCGTCCTGGCACAGGGGTCACTGTCGTCAGTTCACCAGCAGCGGCTGCTCATCATTCAGAATGATCTGTTCGATCTCGGAGCCGACCTCTGCGTTCCGCAAAGCGATCCGCCGCGGGATTGCGTCCCGTTGAGAATGACGGCCGACCAGGTGGCGCGACTTGAGCAATGGATTGACGACGCGACGAATCAGCTTCAGCCGCTCAACAGCTTCATTCTTCCTGGAGGAACGACTGCAGCGGCGTTCCTGCATCTCGCCCGAACGGTTTGCCGTCGCGCGGAAATCGAAGTTCTCCATCTGGCCGCTCAAGCCGAGCTGAACCCGCAGGCACTCATCTACCTGAACCGACTCTCGGACCTGCTGTTCGTGCTGGCCCGCATGGAGAATGATCAGGGACGAGGGGACATCCTGTGGGTGCCGGGCAGAGAACGGTCGAACACACTCAGCGGTTCCACCGACAGGACATGACATCGACAAGAAATGACTCTGCCAGTGGCAAAAAAAACGCGAAGCAAAGAAGCCGGACAGGCCTCTTTGCTTCGCAGACGGCATCAGCAATGTTGATGTTCGAATCCCCGACCGATTCCGTTCAGCCGGGATGGCTCGCTGGCGCGCGATGACCATCCGATTGAACGGCAATCAACCTGGGAAGTGTGAACAACACTACGAAATCGTTCCGCCGTACACGGCAGCGGGACCGAGGAGTTCTTCGATCCGGAGCAGCTGGTTGTACTTGCAGATGCGGTCGGTCCGGCTGGCGGAACCGGTCTTGATCTGTCCGGTTCCAAGAGCGACAGCCAGATCGGCAATCGTCGTGTCTTCGGTTTCTCCGGAACGATGGCTCATCACGGCGGTGTAGCCATTCTTGTAAGCCAGGTCGACAGCCTGGAAGGTTTCGGTCAGTGAACCAATCTGGTTGACTTTCACGAGAATGCTGTTGGCGATTCCCTTTTCGATCCCTTCCGCCAGACGACTACTGTTGGTGACGAACAGGTCGTCCCCGACGAGCTGGACTTTGTCGCCGAGACGATCGGTCAGCAGCTTCCAGCCATCCCAGTCGTCTTCCGAGAAACCGTCTTCGATGGAGCAGATCGGATACTTGTCCGCCCAGCCGGCGAGCAGTTCTGCCATGCCGGCAGCGTCATAGGTCTTGCCTTCGACGGTGTAGATCTTCTTGGCCGTGTCGTAGAACTCGGTCGCGGCGCAGTCGAGAGCGATCTTGATCTGCTCACCGGGTTTGTAACCGGCCTTCTCGATCGCGGTCAGAATCACCTGAATCGCTTCTTCGCTGTTCTTCAGGTCCGGAGCAAATCCCCCTTCGTCTCCGACGGCGGTGCTCATCCCTTTGTCGTTCAGCACTTTCTTCAGACTGTGGAACACTTCTGTTCCGGCGCGAAGTGCGTCGGAGAAGGTGTCGAAACCAAGTGGCATCACCATGAATTCCTGCAGGTCGATGCCGTTGTTGGCATGAGCTCCGCCGTTGATGATGTTCATCATCGGAGCCGGAAGCCGGCTGGCGGCGGCCCCCCCGAGATATCGGAACAACGGCAGTCCGCAGCTCGCGGCCGATGCACGGGCCACGGCCATCGAACAGGCGAGAATTGCATTGGCTCCCAGGCGGGACTTGTTCGGGGTTCCGTCGGCTTCGATCATCGTGCGGTCCACGCCGGCCTGATCGAAGGCATCGATTCCACACAGCAGGGCATCCAGCTCATCGTTGATATTGGCGACGGCTTTTTCCACCCCTTTTCCCAGGTAGCGGGACTTGTCGCCATCCCGCAGTTCACAGGCTTCGTGAGCCCCGGTGCTGGCTCCGCTCGGAACGGCAGCACGACCAACGGCACCGTCTTCCAGTTCCACGTCCACTTCGACGGTCGGATTTCCGCGACTGTCCAGAATTTGCCGGCCATGGACAGACAGAATTGCCACACTCATTTGTTTCCCTTTGCTTTTCAAAAACGGAGATCAACACGCACCCTGAGCGCGGTCACCAGGATCATTCACTCAGCGAGAGCGCCGAGGGAGAATCGACATACCGGCAGCATTCGCTGATTTCGCTCGCTTCAGATTCGCCGAAATTGTACCGGGACTGCCGCAGAATGAAAGTTGCCCAAACTCCCCAATTTTTGCGTCCGGAACTTTTGGAAAAAATCGCACAACTGGCGAATCGTCAAGACGCATTTCTTTGTGTTTTTCGGAGCGGTTGCCGATCTACGGGAGAGCGGTGACTCGGGAAACCAGAGTGAACCGGCGCCGGGGCTCTGAACTCAATCGGACCATCAGAACCGGCAATCACAGGGTGGGAAGGGAACCAGCTGATGCAGAAGTGGACCATGAGAACATTAATCCTAGGCTGCTGCCTGACACTGCTCCCCTCTTTTGCACAGGCTCAGTTGTTCTTCGACGCAGAAGCCGTTTTTCTTGGACGGAACAACGAAGGAGGCACCAGCATCGTCTCCGGGGCCGACCCCATCTCGACGAACAGCGGCAGTTACGGCAGTGAGCCAGGCTACCGGCTGACGATCGGGGGAATTTTCGACAATCTGCAGGTGGACGGAACATTCACCCAGATCTCCCCATGGACCAGCAGCCTGGACGGCGTGTTCAACAATAATGTTGACCTGCCAACCGGGATGAACTTCGATGGATTCCTGAATCAGGCCGCGCAGGCAGAAGGGGACGGCGAATACCTGAACGGGCCAGGAACATTCGACGTCAGCAACCGGTCCAATTACCGGGACGCCGAAATCATGATCGGAAGCAGCTACATCAATCGCCGCTGGCGACTGGCCGGGGGGTATCGTTACGTCCAGCTGGACGAAAAGAACGGGCTGGGAATCTTCGCGGATCTCGACGAAGCGGTTCCGGGTCCTGCCGCTCCCATCGGGCTGACGGATGCGGCCTTGACCGCGGCCGGAGCGACATGGCTTGCCGGACCGGCGGATGGAATCGACGCCGGCAGTGAGATCGCTTACCTGATTCAGTCAAATACCAGGAACCAGATGCACGGGTTTCAGACGCTGTTCGGCGTCGAAATGCTGAACAGCAAATGGGTGACGATCGAAGGGCTGCTGAAAGCCGGCATCTACTGCAACAACATGTCGGGCCGTGTCACGGAAACCGTCGCAGGGCTCGGTCCTGGCGACACCTCCGTCTATCAAAGAATCCTGTCAGGGAACAAAACGGGAGCCGCTTTTGCCGGAAATCTCGGGCTGCGGGCCGTCATCGGAATCACCGACTACATTGATCTGGTGGGGGGGGGAGAAGTCCTCTTTCTGAGTGGAGTCGCGCTGGGAGATGATCAGGCGAATGGAGTGAACGCCAACCTGATGGGAACGAACGCCTATCAGGTGCAGAATAAAGGATCACTCGTCGCCTACGGCGGAACCGTCGGACTGCGAATCTTCTGGTGATCCTCTCTGCCGGTGGAACAGGTGCCGGCAGAGCGAGGCTTCATCTTCTTCGACAGCATCACCGGTGGCGTCAGAACAACAGAGTTGTGACGCCACCGGTTGTTGATTGGGATGGCACACGATCCGCATTTGTCGACGTCGATCGAGAACGCCATCTCACGGAAGCGCTTGATCACAGACATCGATCATTTCGACGACAGGCCATTCGTCACGGTCAATCGGCGTGATCAATCTCCGACGGTCGAATACCGTTCCTGGCTCAGTTCCTGGAGGACGGACCGTGTGCGGTTCAACCCCAGCAGCGTCAAGGCATGCCGCAGCGACTGCACCGGTTGCTGATTCCCCAGGGAGACGGAATTGACTGCCCTGATAATGGCCGCGGCGATTGCCGGATGCGGAACGAGTGATCGGGAAAACTCATGGAAGCTCAGGTCGTCATCTTCCAGTCGCTCCAGAATGGTTGCCACGTCCTCTTCCGGCACGGACTGCAGGAGATGCGGGGCGGGAATCTGATGGGACGAATGGCGACGAAGTTCCATGACTCGGAATCCTTTCCCGGAAGCATCGCCAGCACCACTGACGGAGTTCCTTCAATCAATTCAGAAAATCCACAAGCGAGACACTGCTCATCATCGTCAATGACTGCATCGTGAACTGCAGCAGGGTCTGTTGCTCCTGCAGTTGCGAGACCGCTGCGAAGTAATCGGTCCCTTGTGCGTTGCTCAGTACGGTCTGGGCGCTCAGTTTGAGTTCCGCCAGGCGTGTATCCGTCCGATCGAGATTCTGCAGCGAAACCGACTGTTCACCGATGATCGTCAGCAGATGGTTGCTCGCCAGATCGAGATCCTGAAGGCGCAGAGCGAAGGCCCGATCCTGTTCTTCGGCTGACAGCTGATGCGTGTTCAGCAGTGTGTCACGCAGGGCGATGACCGACTGAAACAGATCCGCCGTTTCCGCCGGCTGGACAGACGCCGAACCGGCTCTGCTGACATTCGTCGTGTCGAAACTCTGAACACTGGAGGACAGGGAACTCGTGACGATCTGATTTCCGGAAAAATCAATCGGAACTTCGGTCAGGCCGCCGTCGATCGACAACGTGCCGTTTCCAGTCAGATCAATCGTGCCGTTGAAACCGGCAGTGATGCTTTGTGTGTTGATAAAGATCACTTCGCCGTTCGGGCCGGTGATCCGCAGATCGGTATCGGCCGACGTGAAACTGACGGATTCTCCGCCGTTCAATGAGATCGTTCCGGACGCGCCGGTCCCCGACGTGTCGGTGATCGTCAGCCGGTGAGTTCCGGTGGAGCCCAGAATCGTGTCTCCACCGACGGAACTCGTTCCCGCCTGAATTCCTGAACCACCGCTGTACACGGTTCCCGTATGTCGAACAGTCAACTGCGTCGTGGCACTGCCGGTGGAAACTCCGGACCCGTTCTTCACTCCGGTGTTTCCGAAGACCACCAGACTTCCAGATGTGGTCGGTTGAAAGACCCGTTGACCGGAATTGTTGACGGTGATCGTTTCGCCCCCCGCGACATGGGCCGTCGCGGGGCCGCTGCTCCCCTGATAGACCGGCTGTCCAGCGGCAATTCCGGAATAGGGCTTTGTCTGCAGAGAGGTCCCGGAGAACAGATATTCTCCGTTGGACTGGGCATTCGCGATCACGTCCAGCTGAGTGAGAATGCCGTCCAGCTGGGAGACAAAGGTCTGCCGAACCGTTGGATCCTGCTCGTCTCGCGCCTGCATCGCGATTTCTTTGGCCTGCACCAGCAATTGCTGCGCGTCGAGCAGGTGCTGATTCGACTCAGACAGCGTCGTGCGTGTCGTGGAGACCACCGAGGACAGAGCATCCAGTCGAGAAAGAATGGAATTCTGATTCAGAATCGTTTTCTGGGCACTCGGGTCATCAGAAGGCTTGTGGACCCGAACTCCTGTCGAAACCTGAACATTGAGCGCCGCCCCGAGCGCATAACGGGACTGGGCATTGAGCTGCCCGACTTCATAGCTGCGATGAGGTGTGACACGAAAAGTCATGCAACCGGCTCAACTGGTTCCATCCGCAAAGCCCGGAATGTTCAACGACGGTTTCCAGTCGAAACGCGCCGTCGCCGCTTAACGCAGCAGCCCGAGTAGATCGTCCAGTGCGGAGTTCACTGAAGAGAGAAATCGGGCGTTCGCCTGAAAGGATCTCTGAAATTGCAGCATGGCGAGCAATTCTTCGTTGGGATCGACACCAGAGACAGAATCCTGACGGTTTCTCAATTGCTCATATTGTGATTGGAGATGTTCGACCACGGAGGCCTGCTGATTGACGTCGACACCGATGTTGCTGGTCAGTGTGGCCAGGCGTCCTTCGATGGTTTCGGTGCCGTTCGCCAGAATGCGTGCTTCCCGCAGGGCCACAAGTTGCGACATCTGACTGCCGTCACCCGCTGTTCCGGTCCGGCCTGTCGCCAGCAATCCCGGATTTCGCACCATCTCCTGATTGACGGTCAATGTCCGTAAGTCGGTTGTCTGAAACAGCCCCCCGATTCCGAACGCCGCCAGGAATCCCCCGGAGTCGGGGTCACTGATCGCCGCCAGGTCGAAGTGATCTCCGGCCAGCAATGTTCCGCTTCCCAGACTCAGCGACAATCCCCCCGCGATCTCCAGTGACTGGTTGACGGGGTAGCCTGCTCCGACATTGAGCTCTTTGACGGTCTGTCCGGTCAGCGAGTCCGTCACGATCAGTTTCAGGCCATCGGTCACGCCGACCTGCCCGCTCATATTGGCCGTGACGGTCCAGTGGGCGTTTGATTCCCCGCTGAACGATCCACTGACGGCCGGAGTGGATGTTCCGCTCACGTTCGTCGTGTCGACCTGAGAACTGGGGCGGCCGGCAAAGTCGAACTGATAGCCAGGCTCTGACGCGATGACGAGTTGTCCCTGGGAGGACAACGATGCGCGCAGATGAGGGATGGCCTCTAAACGAGCGACGACGTCCTGCAGGGAATCCGTCGTCGGATCGACGGGGATTCTGATTGTCTCACGGTTTCCGGTGGCCGAATTCGTGATCGTCACCGCCAGTTCACCGGATGAAACCGGCAGCAATGAACCGGACTGAGACAACGGGACATTCTGTTTCACGTTGCCGACGGTTGTGCTGATCAGCGAGGTCGGACCGCTGGAACTCAGTCCGGTTGCCTGCAGACTGTTCACGCCGCTGATCAATGCACTCGTCCATTCCTGAACCGCGTCACGGGCCGCCGGAATCATCTGCTGTGAGACTTCCAGCAGCCCTGCCAGCTTGCCGGATGCCGGTTGAATGGGGGTCGAGCTGTTTCCGATACGAATCGAATAGGTGCCGTCCGGGTTGGATGCGACAGACAGTTTCTGCGCCTGTTCGACCACCACCAGCCAGCCTCCGGCGGCGACGAGCGCGCTGTTGGGATTGCTGAGGGATGCCGGGCTGAGGTCGACCAGCTCTCCCAGTTTCTGCACCAGCAGGTCCCGTTGATCCAGCAATGTCGGGGCGGTGCCGCCGGTCGCTTCCACGACACGGATCTGCCGTTCGATCGTGCCGATCTGTTCGACCAGCGTGTTGATCTGTCCCACGGTTTCCCGCAGCTTTTCACCAATCTGATTCTGCAGCTGATCGAGCCCTTGATTCAGCGCAGTCACCTGCTGGGCGACTTTCTGAGCGGATGACAGAAGTTCCTGACGGTAGGCCGTATTGGTCGGACTGGCGGCCAGTGTTTCCGCCCGATCGAACAGTTCCGACACCGAAGATTGCAATCCTCCCGAGATCGGGTTGAACAGGGCTTCGATCGACTGCAAAGCTTCCAGCTGTACGCCCGCCCGCCCCGAAAGGGACAGATTCAGCGTCATTGCCTGGTCCGTGGCCGTGTCAACGACTCGAGTGATCCCCTGAACTTCCACTCCTGTCCCCAGCAGGAGTGAACCGGAGCGAAGTGGAGTGCGATCGACAAGATCCACCCGTTGCCGGTGATATCCTTCCCGATCGGCATTCGCGATATTATTGGAGATTGTCTGCAGCGCCGTCTGATTGGCACGGATCGCAGAGTTTCCGATGTTGTACAGAAGCATCTCAGGACCTTATTTCGATGCCTGCCTGATGGACAGGGGTCAACCGCTGGCCGCTGGCGGTATATCGGACATGCTCCACTTTCGGAGACGGCAGGACGGACGAGAGCAGATCGGTGATGATGCCGTGCAATCCCGAGAGGGACTCACGCGTGGTCTTCAGTCGCGCATCAGCGCGAGCGGTATGTTCGAGAAGTTTCTGCCGGCGTGACTGCAATCGTTCATTCGCCGCCGGGGAATCGAGTCGAACGACAGCCAGTCGAACTTCATCCGGGGTGCATCCCCAGTCGGCCGCGATCGAGCTGCGCAGTTCCTGGCGATGCGCCTGCACCCGTAACAGATCTTCCACCAGCGACAGAATCTCGGACTGCCGTTCTGCGAGCCCGTAGCTGTTGAACCCCTGGCCGCCGAGACTCGCGGACAGAGTTTCGATCCGTTGCAGAATCTGGGATTCGCTTTCAAGTTGCGATTCCAGTTGCTCCTGCAGTACCAGTGAGAGTGTTCGTCTTGAAATCATGTCGTGTTCGCACCAGAAGAAATACCGTGCCATTACTGTGTGCAATCGCGCCGTCCGGTCACCGGTCGAGCCCACCCGCCTATGAAGCCTTGACTGCCCGACCGACCATTTCCGCCAGACCGATCCCACCGTTTTCGGCGAGATGCTGTCCCATAAACATGTCGAACATCCCCCCATAGGTATCTGACGCATCCCCCGGGAACAGTCCTTCTCCGAAACCGGAAGACTGACGCATTTCCTTGATCAACATGGAGACGAACAGACTTTCAAACTGCTTCGCCATCCCGACGGCGTCCGCGTCGGGCAGGTCGGCGATGCCTTCTGCCGCAATCAGCGTCGGAGACAAGGCCGCACCGGATGAAATTGATGAGAGAGCTTGCATGTGTGACACTCTGGCGGGGTTTACTTAAACTCGATTTCGGCGTGCAGGGCACCGGATTCTTTTAACTGCTGCAGGATGGAACTCAGATCCCGCGGCGCGACTCCCAGAGAATTCAGTGCCTGGGCCAGGTCGCCGAGCGTGACCGTCTCATCGATGTAGGTAATCTGCTTCTGCTCTTCCTGCACATTGATACTGGAACGGGGAACGACCTGGGTTTCCCCGTTACTGAATGGCATCGGCTGTGAGACCTCGGGGGATTCGGCCGTCGTGATCGTCAGGTTGGCATGTGTGATCAACACCCGTGAAACTTTCACGTTCTCGCCGATAATGACCGTCCCTGTGCGTTCATTGATCACCACCTTGGCCGGACTGTCCGGCACGATATTCAGAGCCCCGATCAGCCCGGCGAATTCGGCGGCCCGACCGTGGTATTCCGGTGGAATCATGAGATTCACGGCATTGGAATCCATGGGAATCGCAATGCCGGGTTCTTCATCATTGATCGCTTTGGCAATCCGTCGGGCCGTTTCGAAATCCGGTTGCCGCAGAAGCAGTCGCATCGTGCCGTCGAGCCCCAACGGCGTGCTGGTTTCTTCCTCGATCGTGGCTCCCTCCGAGATTCGTCCCGTCGTCGGAAAGTTCTTCTGGACGGACGCGGCCTGTCCGGCGAAGCTGAATCCCCCTGTCGAGACCGGGCCGCTCGACACGGCGTACACCTGTCCGTTCGCGGCGAACAGCGGTGTCATGATCAACTGGCCCCCTTCGAGACTCGTCGCGTCATCGAATGTGGAAACCAGCACATCAATGCGGGTGCCGCGCCGGGCGAATGCGGGAAGTTCCGCAGTCACCGTCACGACGGAAAGGTTGTTGGTTTTCTGCGTCGTGTCGGTCTGCAGCATCATGCGAATGGCCGGGTCCACCCGCATTCCCATCCGTTGCATGAAATTGATGGCATACTGACGGGTGATCGGGCTTTTACTGCCGGTTCCGTTCAGACCGACCACCAGCCCCATTCCGGTGAGCTGGTTGATTCGCACCCCTTCGATGTCGGTGACATCTTTGATGCGGACTTCCGCCTGTCCGAGGGATTGCATCACCATCAGGCAGAGTGCGACGATCAGCATCTGCCGCGCGACAGGCTGACCGAGTCGAAGTGATCTGATGAGAGCCGTCATGATGACGCCGTTCGACCGAAGGAAAAAAACATTCCGGACTCCGCGCTGCCGAGGGAAACAGAGCGCTGACTGCTACCAGGGCCAGACAGCGTTGACCGCCCGTCCCATCCAGCCTTGCCTGGTGAATTTCTGTGACGGTCCTCCCGACTGATACTCCATGCGGAACTGGGAGATCAGACGGGAATTGATACTGTTGTCCGGTCCCAGATCGAGCCCGCGCACAATCCCGGAAACGTGCAATGTCCGTTCTTCCCCGGCAACGCGCACCCGACGCTCTCCGGCGATGACCATGTTTCCGTTTGGCAGGACATCCATCACCGTGCAGGTCATGGCATCGGTGAAATTCTGTTCCGCCGAGTACGTGCTGGCACCGTCGAACTTCCGGTCCGACGCACTGTTCAGGCTGGCCGCGGCTTTCGCTCCCTGTTCTCCGAAGCCACCGTCACTCGATGCCGCCAGATCGAGTGTCCCTTTGGCACTTGTCGTTTTCCCCATCGTTCTGGCTTCTTTATTCGTGACTCCCGTGGTCTGTGCAATCAGCACGGTGACACTGTCCCCGATGTTTCGGGCTTTCGAGTCGTAGAAGAGATAGGCACGCTCCGGTGTCCGCTGCTGCCACAATGACTCTGCCGTCACCACTGCGGGAACAGCGGTCGCGGACAGCGTCATCAGGCAGGGAATCAGGATGCGGGGCTTCATCGGCTTACTCACGGAATACAGTGCGTGTTCGAGAACAGGAATCATTTCGTTACTCCCCATGGGTTCCCGCTCACGGGACAACAACTTCGCCGCGTCCGACCACTCGTCCTGTGACGATCTGGTTGGATTGCAGATTTCGAACACGAATCAGTTGCCCTTGGCGACCCGTCTGCAGTGCTTCAGCCACCGGAATCGTCACGGTCAGTTTTCCCTTTTTCGCGATCAGACGCACCGGGTCGTTGGCCTGAACGAGGATCGGCCGTTCTTCCGTCACGACGTCTCCCACATGCCGCAGCGTCAGAACGTCCCCCGGCTTCAGGGGAATCATCACGCGGCGCCCCATCAGGTCCTGTGCGGAGAGCCGATCCAGCGGCCGGTCCACAAAGCGGATTTCTTCCTGAATGCTGTGTGGAGTAATCTGGCTGTTCCGATCGAGTGACATGCTCGATACGACCACCTGCTGGCGGAGTGCCACTTCGAATGTCGCCTGACGTGACGCCAGCAGTCGATCCCCCTCCATCAGGCGGACAGTCATCTGCGTCTTCCCCAATGGCAGTTGCGGCACACGCATCACTTCAATTCGGGGAGAGGTCAGTTTTTGCAGATCGAGATTGAGACTGCTCAGAATCGGACTGGTCAGTTTGACATGCAGGTCTTCCGGTGAAACAGAGAACTGATGCACCAGTTCCTGAAACGCCGCCTGTTCAATTCCCAGATCCGTCAGGCGGACTGGCTCTGGTGCAGTGACCCGAACCTGTGACTCTCCGGTAAAGACCACGGTGTTGCGGTCAAAGCCTGCCAGTTGAATACGAATCCCGATCAAGTCCCGATCGAGAACCAGCGGTTCCGCCGGGTCGAAGTCCGCCAGATCAAGATCCTGCAATCGGGCACGTCGTATCGAGTCGGAATCCAGAATCTCCGCGACGTCTCCTAAACGCACCTGCGAACCGCTGACGGTCGTCTGAGGTTTCAATCGAACCGCAGCCTGTGACCTGCTGGTCTGAGCGTTGACCGTTTGAGGAAGCAGGAGCGCAGGAACCATCAGTCCCAGGCAAACGGCCAGGCCGGTGCTGCTGAGTCGGTGTCTCATGATGTCCCTTCCCTGGATCACAGTTCACACTCACATCAGGTCACACGTCCTGGACCTGAAACCTGAAGTCACTACCGGACGATGTCAGCGGATGTGGAGAGCATTTCATCTCCCGCCCGAATTGCCCGTGAATTGATTTCGTAAGCCCGCTGTGCGGAAATCAGCGAGATCAGTTCTCCAACCACTTCGACGTTCGACCCTTCCAGGGCTCCTTGGCGCAGAAAGCCCATCCCGTTCGTGCCGGGGTTGGCGAGTGTCGGAGTTCCCGAGGCCGGAGTCGCGGCGAACAGGTTTCCCCCTTCACTCGAAAGACCGGCCGGATTCGCGAATCGCGCCAGCTGCAACTGCCCCAGCGTGACGACGGAGTCGGGTGTCCCGGCCAGAGAACCGGTGATGGTGCCATCCGATCCAATGTTCAAAGTGGACAAATCCACTCCGTTCTGAATCGTGATCGGCGGACTGAGGAGGAAACCGTCGGTGGTGACCATCTGCCCGTTCGAGTCCATCCGGAACGCTCCGGCACGCGAGTAACGGGTCTGCTGGTTCGGCAGCTGAACGGAGAAGAATCCATCCCCTTCGATCGAGACGTCGAGCGGGTTGTTTGTCTGTTCGGCATTCCCCGGCGTGAAGACTTTGGCCGTTCCGACCGCTCGGACTCCACTACCGATCTGCAGGCCGGTCGGTGTCTGTTGCCCGGTCGCGACATCGGTCCCCGGCTGCTTCACCGTGGAGTACAACAGGTCGGCGAACGTCATATGGCTGCGTTTGAAGCCGGTGGTGTTGACGTTGGCCAGGTTGTTGGCCGTGTTGTCGATCAGCATTTCCTGGGCTTTCATCCCGGTCGCGCTGGTATACAGTGCTCTCAACATGAATTACCCCCTTCCCTGAACATTGATGTGCTTGCCGAGTGAATCGATCATCAGTGACATCGATTTCTGCGCGGCTTCCTGCTGACGTTGAGCGGCGATCATTTCCACAAACTCCTGAATCGGGGAGACGTTCGCCCGTTCGCGGCTTCCCTGAATCAGCGTGGCCGTCGAGTCCTGAGGGGGCAGATCCGCCGGAGCCTGAAAGAGCGTGATCCCGGAGCGGCTGAGTCGTTGCGGGGCATTGAAGTCCACAATGTCCAGCTGCCCGATTTCATTGTTTCCATGAAAGATGCGCCCTTCGGCATCAATGACGACCTGTGAGAGGATGACGTCTCCGGGAAACGTGATCGCCCCATCCCGTCCCATCACCGGCAACCGATCGGCCGTCAGAAGCTGTCCGTCCGCGTCGACATGGAATGTTCCATTCCGGGTGTACAGCGGACCGGCGGGTCCTTCGACGACAAAGAACCCGGCTCCTTCCAGTGCGACATCCAGCGGTTCTCCGGTTCGCTCCATGATTCCCTGGGTGAAGTCGGTCAGAATTTCGTCGGACGTGGTTCCCATCGAATGAAACTGCACCGCGTTCCGGTACGCATCGTCAAAACTGTGCTCCATGCAGGCATGACGCATCTCCTGTCGCCGATACCCCGGCATATTGGCATGAGCCAGATTCTGGGAAATCAGTTCATGCCGTCGGGCACTGGCCTCCATGGCGCTGCCGGCACTGTAGAGCCCGTTGATCATGGCTGCCTCGGTCCTGGTCCCCGACACCGCTCTTCCCTGCACACGCGTCAGAGAGAAATCGGGAGTCTGAAGTGAAATCGGCCAGCGTCACCGGCAATTGCTGCCGGTCCGGCTGTAGGGAATCTTCGGATTAAAGTGATTCCGTCGTTTTTCTCGGCAACCACCGGCTCTTTCGATCAGAAAGAAACGTCATTGAGTCCGTTTCGAACGAGAATAATCAAAAGAGTCTGCGCAGCTTTCCCATTCTCCTGGTCGCCCCGCGTGTCATCGCTCGCAGCCAGTCAGATTCCCCGACTTGAGAGTATTTCTCGCAGGGATCCCGCTTTTTTTTGAAGCGTTTGCGGAAAGGCCGGGCTCTCCCAAAGTTTGTGCGGAAATTGCGTCGATGAATTGGGGAAGAAGACGAATCGACGTGCCCCCGTCCGGCCTGATCGTCGACTTCTCTTATTCCCCCTATCTTTCCGTGTCCAAAACCGGTTGATGCAGGACCTGAACGATGAGTGATCACACAGCCGCTGATGGAGCCGCCGCACCTTCCGCATCCGGAGGGAAAGGGGTTCTTCCGTGGATCATCGTCGGCGTCGTCTCCTCCACCATCGGGGCGGCCACCCCGTTCGTCATGACGCTGGTCACGGGTGCGACGTCGGCCCAGACCTCTGAAGCAGGACATGCCGCTCCGGCGGATCATGGAGAGCATGGCAGCTCAGACTCCGGCCATGGCTCCGGTCACGGCTCCGGTCATGGGGCCGCGAGTGATTCCGGGCATGGGGCAGGTCATGGCTCCGGCAAAAAAGGGGGACATGGGTCCACCGGAACGGCAAATACTGCCGCTGGGAATAGCCCTATGGTGTTCATTCCCTATGGTGACGTCACAGTCAATCTCGACGAGCAACGGCTAAATCGTTATTTGCGTGTCAAAATCGTGTTACATGTCCGCCGGACGGATGAAGCCGCAGTCCGCAGCGCCATTTCCGAGAAGGAACTGCTGCTGAGAAGCTGGCTCGTCAGTCACCTGTCGGACAAGGAGCTGGATGACATTCGCGGCAAAGCCGGGCAGAACATGCTCAGCCGCGAAATTCGCGATCACTTTAATACCGCCCTGTTTCCCGACCATTACGACCGGATCTACGAAGTTCTCTTCCAGGAATTCAACGTGCAGTGACACGTTGCCAGGCAGGGGACTCGGCAACCGGTCGGACAGACACCCATGTCCCAAACCGACTCCCCCAGCCTTCTGGATTTCTACAGCCCTCGCCGGCCACCGAGCGAAGCGCTGCGGTTATTGTCCGCCTGGCAGTCGCATGTCTGTGAACATCTTCGCGACGGCTGGGGAACTCTGCTGGCCCGTCCCGTCACACTCACCCCGGATAAAATTGAACCGGTCCAGTATGCCGCGGCCTTGAATCAGCTGCCGGAAGAAGGACTGGGGATCTACTTCTCGATCGGGGAATCCCTTCTGCCGTCGATGATGGTGCTGTCGTCCCGGCAAGTGCAGGGACTGCTGGCTGACCTGCTCGACCTGCCAGGTGGAAAATGGCCGGCCCCCGCCAAGCTGACGGCGGTCGAAGATTCCATGCTCGAACTGCTGTTTTTGAAGCTGGCGGAATCGGTCGGAGATGCCTGGCCGGGGGAAACCGTGCTGGCCTGCCGGTTTCTGGAGACCACGTCCAAGCCGCAGAGAACCCGATTGTTTCCGATTGGAGCCCCGCTCTTCTCGCTGCGAATGACAATCGACTCGCGCTTCGGTCAGGAGACTCTGACCTGGCTGGTGCTGAAAGAAGAAACCGAACGGCTGCTGAGCGAGCTTTCCCTGCCGGATGGTCCTGATGACCAGATGGCGAATCCGGATCTGGTCTCCATGATCGAACGGGTGCCGCTCGACGTGGTCGTTCAGCTTGGGAAAGTGGAACTCAGCATGTCACAGGCCTCGGAACTTTCCGTCGGAGACGTGCTGATCCTGGATCAGATGGTGACGCGGCCACTTGTGGCGACGCTGGAAGGAGCCCCGAAATGGATTGGCGTTCCCAAACGGATTGGAGGACGTCAGGCGTTCGAAATTTCCCATGTCATTGATTCCCCTCCCCTGGGAAGCCTGTCACTGAACCTCCTGTCCGAATCCCTTCCTCCTCATTCCGAATCCCCGACCTGACATCATTCCCCCTTGCGATCATTTCGACCGGGCTTCCCGGATTTGATGAACAGCCACTGCTCGCGGAGACCTTTGCATGACACCCGATCAATCTGAACAGGATTCTCAGGGTTCAACCGTTTATCCGGTCGAATTTCCGGCGGCGGGAGGACCACAGCTCACGGCAACACGCGCTCCGTTGAAACGGTTTTACGACGTGAACATGTCGGTCTCCGTGGAACTGGGACGCGCCAATATGCCCATCGGTGAGTTGCTGCACCTGGCCGAAGGAGCGGTCATTCAACTCGATCGACTCGTCAGTCAGCCGGTCGACATCATCGCACAAGGTGTTCGTCTCGCCCGTGGCGAAGTGGTGGTCGTCGACGACCGCTATGCCGTCCGCATTACCGGAATTGAATCCGCCGAGGCGAATCCTCGTCACGATGCATCAGAGGCGGTGATTAAGAGATGAACCAGTCACGTCACATGCTCCAGGCCCGGAACGGCGTTTCGCGAACTCGATCCAACGAGCCCCGAATCGTCGGGCGCCGTCACGTGCGGACCGAAATCCACAGGGGATGGGGGCGGAGTCTGTGTCTGTGTTTGATGGTCCTGTCTGCTGGTCTGCCGGGAAATGGAAGCCTGGCCTGCGCGGATGATGGAATCACGTTTCCGGAATGGCAGGGAATCCCACGGCTGTCGGTGGATCTGTCACAGGACGATGCCGCCCCCTTTGTGAAGTACACAGAACCCAAAACCAAAGCCGGCGCCCCCTCGTCGCAGAACAGCACTGCATCCCGGTCCGCAGAGCGACTTCAAACCGCCCGTGAAGAATTGCGTGAGTCACTCGTTCGGGATGGCGAATCCAGCGCGGCCGACCGGGACGCACTGACAGCGGAATTCTTCAGCGTGATGCGCTGGACGATTGTCGCGCTGGTCGTCGGAGGAGTGCTGGCATTCAGTCTGAAGCGGCTCTCCCCCTGGAATCGGCCTCCGGTTTCAGGAACCAGAATGTCCATTATGGAATCGTTGCCACTGGGACGCCATCAGATGTTGAATCTCGTGCAGGCGGGAGGCGAACGCTTTCTCGTCGCATCCGATCCCGGCGGGATCCGGTCCGTCACACTGTTACCCAACTGGCCGACGGAAGAGGAAGCGGCGCTGGCCGAATCCCCTGCTGTTCCGTCAGCCCCCGTCAAATTGTTTACCCCTCCGATCCCTTCTCAATTCAGAACGTCCGAAGCGGCATGATGCCGAGTCGGTGTCTGAAGAACTCCCACGAACAAACCGTCACACATTTCACAATTGGTCTGCCACGTCCCACGGTGAATCAGGTCGACAGGTCGAGGCCATCGATCCCTGAAGATTTACCGGCGGTTCGCCAGACGAATCCTGCGTTGCCATGTCACGGATGATATGAACGATCCCACCACATTCAGTCGGATTCTGGAAACGTCCGCGTTTCAGGAACTGTCGCCACAACTTAAAGTGGCGTTGTTTCTGGGAATGCTCACGTTCCTGTCTTCCGCCCTGGTGACGATGACGGCGTTTACCCGGATCGTCATCGTGCTGTCGTTTATCCGTCGCGCACTGTCGACGCAGGAGATTCCGCCGACTCAGGTGATCGTCGGGCTGGCCCTGTTTCTCACGATGTTTGTCATGGCGCCGACGTTTCATGAAATCGAAACAAAAGCGGTTCTCCCCTACCTGAATGAAACCATGAACGGAGCCGACGCCTGGACGGCCGGCTCGAACGCGTTGAAAACATTCATGCTCAAACAAACCCGTAAGGATGATCTCGGGTTGTTCGTCGAACTCTCAGGGGCCGACCCGAACATCTCGGTCGAGGCCATCCCGATGACGACATTGATCCCTGCGTTTGTGATCAGCGAACTGAAGACGTCGTTCATCATGGGATTCTGCCTGTATCTGCCGTTCGTGCTGATCGATCTCGTCATGTCCATCATTCTGATGGCACTCGGCATGATGATGATGCCTCCGGTGGTGGTCTCCACCCCCTGCAAAATCCTGCTGTTTGTCCTGGTGGATGGCTGGCACCTGATTGCCCGGGCACTCAGCTTGAGTTTCGACTGACGTTCCCTTCCATGCACAACCTGACCTGTCTCAATTGCGTTCGTTCCCCGTCATGAATACCCCCACGACACCCCGTCAGTCCATCCTGATGCAGCCGGAGACGTTACTCTCCGTCGGCCTGCTGGGGGTTCTCGTGATCATGCTGATCCCGCTGCCGCCGCTGCTGCTGGATCTGCTGCTGGCTGCGAATCTCAGTGTCAGTATTCTGTTACTGCTCGTGACGCTGAATACCCGCCGGGCACTCGATCTGGCGGTCTTTCCGTCGCTGCTGCTGTTGCTGACCTTATTTCGGTTGTCGCTCAACGTGGCGACAACGCGGCTCATTCTGCTTTCCGGACATGCCGGGGAGATTGTCAATGCGTTCGGGAACTTTGTGGTCGGTGGAAATCTGGTCGTCGGACTGGTGATCTTCCTGATCCTGATTGTCATTCAGTTTGTCGTGATCACCAAAGGAGCCGGCCGGATTTCAGAAGTCGCCGCGCGATTCACTCTCGATGCGTTGCCTGGGAAGCAGATGGCGATCGACGCCGAACTGAATGCCGGAGCCATTGATGAAACCGTCGCCAGAAAGCGGCGGACCGAACTCGCCCAGGAAACGGAATTCTACGGAGCGATGGACGGGGCGAGTAAGTTCGTCCGGGGAGATGCCATTGCCGGTCTGCTGATTACCGCGATCAACCTGCTCGGAGGAATCGTGATCGGCATCTCGCGCGGGATGTCGGTCGATCAGTCCATTACCACGTATTCGATTCTGAGTATCGGTGACGGTCTTGTCTCACAGGTGCCGGCCCTGATCATCGCGGTCGCGGCCGCCATGTTGACCACGAAAGCGACATCCGAAACGAACCTCGGTCAGGAAATCGAAGGACAGCTTCTGAAGCGGGAACGCCCGTTGTACATCGGGGCTGGGATTCTGGCGTTACTCTCACTGGTTCCCGGTCTCCCCAAACTTCCGTTTCTGGGGATCGCTGCCGGAATTCTCGTGCTTCTGTCGACACGTCGTCAGGCGGAAAAGAAAGCGGCCGCGGCCGTGCCTGCTCCGATACTTCCCCCACCGCAGGACGCGACCCCGGAAGATGACATGCGGGAATTTCTGGCGACGGATCGGGCGACAATCGAAGTCGGTCCCAGACTGTTGCCGCTCATCAATCCCAAAAACTCCAAGGGACTCGCCGAACGGATTCGCAGCCTGCGCCAGGATTTCTCACGCGAAAAAGGAATCTGGATCCCGCCGATTCGAGTCCGCAGTCAACTGCAACTCGAACCGGATCAATATCGGATCATGATTGCCGGTCGTCAGGTGGGCTCGGGGTTGCTGCGTCCTGACAAACAGCTTGCCATCGCACCGGAACATGTTCGGGTCGATCTCCCCGGTGAAGCGACTCGTGAGCCGGCATTCGATCTCGCGGCGAAATGGATTGAAACCGGGTTGTCGAAGCAGGCGGAAATCCATGGGTACACCGTCGTCGATGCCGTGAGCGTGCTGATCACGCATCTCGGGGAGATTCTCAAACGCCATGGGCATGAACTGATCACCCGGGAAACACTCAAACAGATGCTCGATCGTGTCCGGGAATTTGCTCCGACGATTGTGGATGAACTGAAGGGAGAAACGGTCCGGACGGCCATCCTCCACCAGGTCATTCAGCAACTGGCCGCAGAAGGAGTTCCTCTTTCTGATTTCGCACTGGTCCTGGAATCGATTGCGAATCATGGACCGGGTGCGAAGTCGGCGGACGATCTGACGGATAAAGTTCGGGAAGAACTGGGCCGACTGGTCTGCGAGAAGTACAAATCGGCAGACGGCCATCTCCGGATTCTGGCGTTCGAACCACGACTGGAAGCGAAGCTGCGTGACGCTCTTCGCGGAAACCAACTGGCACTCGCTCCGGGGCCGCTGGCTGCAATCATGCAGGTTGTTGGAGAACACTGGCAGGGAAGCACACGGGTCGACAAACCGCTCGCCATTCTGACCGACCGGCCACTCCGTCGACCACTCAGACAGTTGTTTTTGAGAACGGCTCCCGGGATGGGGCTGATTGCGTATCCCGAAGTTCCGGGAGAAACCTCACTCGATCCGGTCGCCATCCTGTCGTATTCCGAGGTCTTCGGCGCGGAGGATCAGCCCCTCACGGGATCTTCGCCGGGGACGCAGGTGCTCCAACCGCAGCAGGTCGCCGCCTGATGACATCCGGCACACATTTGCCGGCACACATTTGATTGAAACACTTTGAAGTCTGTCTGCTGTTCATGGCCAAGAAATCCATACTTCCGAATACACGACGAACGTCTCCTCCGTTGCCGGGGGCACTGGGACTGTTGTCCGCCTGTGCGGTGACATTGATCGGTGTCACAGGCGGGTTGTCGCCGGAAATCATTCTGATGCGGTCGATGATTGCCGGCAGTGTGGCGTTTCTCCTGACGGCCATGATGCTGATGTACTGGAAGGCCGTCTCTCCCAGTCAGGAAGAGGACCCATGACATCACTCATGACACAACATGAACACTCGAACGGAACGTGACGAAATGAAATGCGGCTTCTTCATGAGGAAGAAGCGATGAATGAAACTTGACAGACACGGTGTCGGGACGCATGGAAGCGGCGGTGAAAGCCTATCAGAACGTGACGCAAAAAGAGTTTCGGGACCGGCTGGTCCTCGAACATCTGCACTGCGTGCGCCATGTTCTCGGGCGGATCGCCTCCGGATTGCCCATGTTCGTCGATACCGAGAATCTCGAATCCGCGGGAATGCTCGGCCTGGTCGAGGCCGCCGGACAGTTCGACCCGCGCCGGGAAGTGGCCTTCAGTACGTTCGCCTATCACCGGATTCGCGGAGCGATCCTGGACGAGATCCGCCGCAACAGTCCCTTGCCGCAACAGGTCTGGGAACAATGGACCGTCATTCGGCAGGCCTGGGAGAAGCTGGGTGAACAGGCCAGTTCGGCCGCGGTCGCCAGAATGTGCCAGTTGTCCGAGGAAGAAGTCGAAGAGTGCATCACCGCAGTGCGGATGACACAACCGGAAGTCTGGCGGGCGGATCTGACCGCGCACCAGAAAGTCTCCAGTTCCGACGACACGCCGCTGGAGACGTTGAACGACGAAGATGAGCGCCGGATTCTGGCGGATGCGATTGAACGGCTTCCCAGGAAGTTGCGGGTGGTCCTGTCCCTGTATCACCTGGAGGATCTGAGAATGGCGGAAATCGGCGAAGTTCTGAATCTTTCAGAATCCCGCGTTTCCCGACTGATCTCGGAAGCACAACTGAAATTGAAGTCCCTCATCGAGCCACATCACTGAGTCTCCATCACTTGAACTGACGGGCCAACCTGAAGGATTACCCCAATGAATCGCCCCCATGATGGTGGTCCCATCCTGTCCCGGCAGCAGATCCGCGTTGCGACACAACCGTTTCTCGTTGCGGAGAAGGCCGCCACGGAGAAAAAGCCCGCCGTCACGGTGACCCGTGACAGCGACCGGATTCGTGAGATCCATATTCACTGCGCCTGTGGAGAGTCGATTGTCCTCGAGTGCGATTACAACGGAACAGTGACGGTGCCGCCGCATCGGCACGGAAACCCGCGCCCCTGACAACGGGCTGAAGGTCTTCAGATTGATTTGACGCAGTGTGAATGGTGATCGTCATGGCTGGTTGGCAGGTCTCAACTCGACGAAGCGGAAGGAGTCTCGCGCAGGGACTGATTCTGTCAGGCACGCTACTCGTGTGTTCGCTGGGATGCCGCAGCGGACCGACGGCGACGGTGTCCAGTGTTCCCCCGCCACCGGTCCCCCCCTTGTTTGCTTCGGCCGTCAGTCCGTCGCCGCTGGATGCCAGTACGGCTTCGGTCGCGGCCAGTCCTGAAATGGTTCCTCCCATGCCGGTCGTCGACCGTGCGCCCATTGCACCGGTTCTGTCTGCACAGGAAATGGCTCCACGTCAACCGGCCTCTCCCCAGCCTGTTGCGCCGCAATCCGCTCCGCAGCCGTTCCAAAGTTCACAAATCGTACAGACGCAGGGAACCTCGAACTGGACTCCGACAGCGAACTGTCTTCCCACGGAAGCGGAATGGAAAGAGACACTCGAACAGCAGAGCGCCGCTCTCCAGTCTCGACTGAGGAAGTTTGAAGAGGAGTTGGAAACCGCCCGACAGGAGATGCGCTCGGTCAACAGTGAACTGCAGGCCTCTCAAGGACAGATTGGCCGTTTGAATCAGGATCTCGCCCACTGGAAAGGGGAAACGCAGCGACTGGAAAATGAGATACGAAGCCAGCAGCAGTCTGACCTGAAGTCGCTGGATGAACTGACCGGTGCCGTGACGAACCTGATCGAAACGCAGCGAACCGGACCCGCGCCGGGAGGATCCCCATGACCTTGTCGAAATTGACCCGACGTCGACTGTTGCAGCGTCTGTTTTCCGGATGGATCGGCGTTGCCGGTCTGCTCGCCGGATGCCAGGGACTGCATCGCCGCCAGGACAATTCGTCGAGTGAAGACGGGGCCGTTTGTCTGAAGAGCGGATCTGCGATTCCCCGACGAATCTATGTCGCGACCACGGCACCACACCAGATGATTGTCGGTGGAATCGAACATCAGTTTGTGCTGGAAGTCATTGCGGCGCTGAACAGTCTTCCCAACTGCAACGCGATTCTGCTGCCTCCGCACTTCTCACTGGAATCACTGACCGGTCCGGAGGGCATGCGTCCCGGGATGAGCGAAATTCCCGACGTCTACAGCCCGGACTCGGCACTGGAAGAACTGTTGCTGATCGACGTCGTCGAGATGATTCCGTACCGCCCGATGAGACTGCGAGCGGTACTGGAACGCCGACTTCTGGCGGACGGCATGGTCATCTCACGCGAACACCGCACCTGGAATGCTCCGGAAGATCAGGAACCGATGTTCCCGAATCCGTTCAACCGGTTCATTCTCAATCACCCGCAGCCACTGGCCCAGGTGGAAGCGCAGGAACTCGCCCGACTGAGCCCGCAGACGTTCATGAGAGATGTCGCGAGGCAGGTCGCGACGGAACTGACGACGGCATCGTACTGACCGGTGCCGCGAATCACTTCGCGTCGAGCAGTGACTTCACCAGCGGCAGCACATGCTTTTCATAGGTGAACTCGTCGGGGTTCTTCGGGTCCGGAAACTCTCCGGCCAGTTCCCCCTTCTGATTGAAGACCATCACGACGGGAATCGATTCGTGTGGAATCTTCTTCCCGAACAGAGATTCCGTGTCGGTGGAGAGCAACACGTTCTGGAACGTGGCCTTCTGTTCGGTGAGGAACTTCAGCACTTTCTCTCTGTGACTCTCCGGTGAGTCGGTCGTGCCGTCGAAATCGGCGGAGACGGAGATGCAGGCGACTTTGTCCTTCTGTTCCTGATGAAGTTTCACCAGATGGGGAAACTCTTCCACACAGGGAGGACAGTAGGTCGCCCACAGATCCAGGACAACGACTTTCCCTTTGTGCTGATCCACCAGCCCCCGCGCGGCCTCCCAGTCGAGAATCTGCAACTCGACCGCCTGCTCGTCCGCATTGAGACGTTCAGCGAGCAGCTTCTCATATTCCGGGGCACAACAGACCTTTTCCGGATCACGTTCCCGGCCGGGGTCTTTTGAAGCCGAGTCCACTTGTGCCGCACAACCAGCCAGAATGGCGGACAGAAACAGGATGGCGGGAGTACGACAGTCCATGACTCGGCTCCAGTTGCAGGATCAGGCGGGTGAATCGGATGAATCAGGAGAGGGCAGCCAGAACCTTCTGGCCCATCTCGATGGTGCCGATGGTGGCGGTCCCTTTCGGAGCGATGTCTTTCGTGCGGAATCCCTGTCCCAGCACGGAATCGACAGCCGCTTCAACGCGGGCCGCTTCGGCTTCCAGCTTCAGCGAGTGACGCAGCAGCATGGCGGACGCGAGAATCGTCGCGAGCGGGTTGGCGATCCCTTGGCCGGCGATGTCCGGGGCGGTGCCGTGAATCGGTTCGTACAGACCTGGCCCGCTGCTGCCGATACTGGCGGACGGGAGCAATCCCATTGAACCGGGGAGCATGGATCCTTCGTCTGTCAGGATGTCCCCGAACAGGTTGCTGGTGACGACGACGTCGAAGGTGGACGGACGGGAAATCAGGTGCATCGCCATGGCATCAACGAGCACGACATCGTACTGAATGTCCGGGAACTCGGTTTTGACGACCCGTTCGGCGACGCGACGCCACAATCGGGAGACTTCCAGCACGTTGGCTTTGTCGACGGAGGTCAACCGTTTCGATCGCTGCCGGGCGGCGGTCGCGGCGACACGGACGACGCGCTCGATCTCCGGAGTGGAATAGGTCGCCACACTGAAGGCGGTTTCGGTTCCGTCGTCGTTTTTCTTCAGACCGGATTCCCCGAAGTAGATCCCGCCGGTCAGTTCCCGGACGAACAGGATATCGGTTCCCTGAACGATCTCCCGTTTCAGTGGAGAGGCGTCGATCAGGAACTCAGTCGCTTTGATCGGACGCAGGTTGGCAAACAGTCCCAGTTCTTTCCGGATGCGCAGCAATCCGGCTTCGGGGCGGGTCTTGGCATTCGGATCATCCCACTTCGGGCCCCCGACGGCCCCGAGCAGAACCGCGTCGGAGGCTTTGCAGGCGTTCAGCGTGGATTCCGGCAGTGGATCACCGAAGTCATCGATCGCATTTCCACCGATCGGGTGTGATGAGAATTCGAACTGGTGTCCCCCCTGCTGAGCCACTTTTTCCAGAACCAGCCGAGCCTGTTCAGTGACTTCCGGACCAATTCCATCACCTGGCAGCAAAACAATACGGGCGTTCACGGGGGGAAGATCCTTGTCAGAGAAAATTCGCACACATTGAAAACAGAAAAGGGGGGATCGGGAAAACCCGTCCCCCCGCAATGAACAGCGTACCGGCGATTCCGCTCCTGCTCAAGGCTTGCGAGGAATCGCCAGTTCCCGACCGGCAGTTACAGCCCGGGCCGCATGCTGGCACCGATAAGAACTCCCAGCTTTGTCAGGCCGGTGATCTGTTCCATTGGAATGCGGTACTGGCCCTTGTAGGTGTTCTTTTCCGATCCGAAGGAGAAGGCCATGTAAGAAGGACCTAATCCGAGGCCGTCAATGGCGGCAGCGTTCACCATCAACGGAACCCCTTCAACCTTGGAGGCCACCTTCAGGCCGCGTCCCACCAGGCCAGGCAGATCGAGAAGCACGACGACGTTTGCTTCCGGCATCAGTGAGGCACGGGCTTTCGTCAATGTGCGATTCGCTTTGTTCGCCTCGATCCCTTTCAGCGTGTCCTCCATCAGCTTCCGTCCGCCGCCAACGGTCCCGACACTGAGATCGTTCAGATAGACCACTCGAGTCTCCATCCCATTCTCTCCGGCGAGGAGATCGAGCACTTTCTGACCGGCCCCCGTGGGATCAGCCTCTTCCCCCTGAGTCTGCTTCACATGCACCAGGTCCGCTTTCAGGGCACCAAATGTTTCGGCATCTTCCTGCAATGTCGTCTCCTGTGAAAAACCGGGCGAGGAGATGACACCCAGCGCACTTTGACTTTTTCGAGTCAATGCCTTGAGTTGATCGATGGGGGACGCTTCCTGAAGCGTGACGCCACGCATCGCCGCCGTTGCCGACTCCGCAAGATCCATGGCGGTGATTGTCGGACCATACCGCAAGCCAGCGGCGTCTTTCAGAATTTCTTCCACTGCCGCTTTCTGGTCCCCTTCCAGGCCAAACATCTGCGCTGAGTAGGACATTCCCCATTCCATGAATGCGGCCGAGTCTCCGCTGAATCCCACGTAGAGCGGCCAGTTCGCGGGGAGTTGGGAGAATCGGTCAAATTTGGATTGAGGATTCGACTCAAGAAACCTGGCCGACGGACTGTCCGCTTTGAATTCAATGAACTCGTTCAGTCCGATTTCGGATTCTGAAAATGACAGGGAGTATGACGAAACCTGAGTATCTCCCAGCATCTGGAATGTGGAATCCACGAGCCCGGCGTACATCTGCATCACAGCGGCCATGTCGATGTTCCCCTGTGGAGGAAGGGAATTGGGCAGGTTGTTGAGCGTTTCCAGAATCTTCTCTTTGAAGAGTTCAATCTGTTCCGCATAGACAACGGTCAGATGAGCGGTGTCGATATAAACCGTCAGATCGCCCGTGGCGAGCCGAGTTTTGACGACATCCGTCAGCTTTGCGGAAGCGGTCACTCCCCCGGCCTCAGGCAGAGCGTCAGCGTCCGTGTAGATCACCCAGTTCTTGTTCACTTTCGATTGGAACGTCCCATTCAAAGCGGACACGAAATCCGTGGCGTTCGTAACAGGAATCGCGAAGACCACGGTCGGCGGGGCATTCTTTTCCCCATAGACGCCGACGTACCAGTCCCGGGACTCGTCCACTCCGGTCAAGCTGGGATTCGAGATGAGTGTTCCCAGAGCAATCGACTTCTGCGCCTGCAAGGCGTCCCCGACTCCCGGCTGAATCCGGTTGACGACCTTGATCAGTTTTTCGACCGTCTGGTCCGGTTCTCTCAGTCGGACAATGACATCCACGTTCTCGGTAAACAGGTCCAGCGGCGGGTTTTGAGCCCAGCCGACTGAAGTCAGCAGGCTTCCGCACACGAGAGCCCAACCGGTCATGACGCGAAGAAACATGGAATTTTCCAATCTGCTGTGGAGAGACCTGCCGGCGGAACGAACGCCCCAGGACAGGACAAGGAGATGCTCCCCTGAACGACCGTTTGCCAGGTGCGGATCAACCGGATTCCAAAAAACGGGCGGAATGCAAAATCGTCACAACCGCCGCGAGTGTCAATTTTTCTCTGGGTTCGTTTTTCGCTTCCAGACGAATGAATGTCAATTCCGGCGGGCCGACACCGGCAACTCCAGGGAATTTCGCGTTTCGAAATCACTGGAATGCCGATCTGCTGACAGAGAGTCTATCCCGGAATTCTCCCTCTCCCCTGAGGGGAGAGGGTCGGGGTGAGGGGTTCGACCGGTGAGAAGTGCTTCCACTGGCAACGTGCCCCCTCATCTGGCCTGCGGCCACCCTCTCCCCTGAGGGGAGAGGGATTTGAGTGGTCCTGTTGATTTCTGAGACAGGCTGCTCGCGGCCGCTTTCGCATCTTCTGCCTGGAGTATTCGCCACGATGAAACGCATTCTCTTTTCGACACTGGCCGGACTGGCAGTTGCAATGTGCTCTGGTGGATCTGCTGTTGAAGCCGGGTGGCGGCATCATGGGTATGGTCACGGATATTATGCCGATCAGAACTCTGCTCCCGGGGCCGGAACCATTGCCTACTATGGTCACGGATACTGGTATCGCACCCCCTACTACAGTCATGGGATTCTGTCGGACTATTACGGCGGATACCGGCCGTCCCATTCCTACGGAATCTATAACCAGCAACAGTATGGGAACTCCTGCCCTCCCAATCAGACGGCAGTTCCCTATGACTTTGCTCCGTACGCCACCAAAGCCCCCACATCCATTGCTCCGAGCCCCACCGGGTATACCCCGGTCTCGCAGTAACGGTTTCGATCCACTGCCTGACGGAGTGCGGACCGGCAGGCCGAATGGGATTCCGCTGAATGGGATTCCACAAAGTCCTGCAGCAGCAGGAGCGACTCTGTTGTGAACGGCGCCCTGAAATTCCAATCAAGGCCGATGGGAACTCTCCTGTCGGCCTTGAGTTTTTCAGGGATCCGTTTCCCCTCATGGCCTCCCGGATCTGCTATCATCAGTCCTCCTCCCGAACACCGCGAGCGCGGCGACGCTCGAGTAACGGGGGATCAGACGATTCAGCCATGAGGAAGTTTGCCGTGCCAGTCGTTTCAGAAGTGGATCAAGTTCGAACGGTTCATGTTTCTCTTGGCGAGAGAAGCTATGACATTCTCGTGGGAAATGGCGTTCTTCCGAGCCTGGGAGAGCGTCTGGCCGGATGGATGCAGCAACGATTTCAGTCGTCTCAACCGGGAATGGCGCTGATCGTCACCGATTCGAACGTCGTCCGTCACGCAACGGCGGTTGAACAGACCCTGATTCAGGCAGGCTGGAAAACGGCTCAGTTCGAAATGCCCGCCGGAGAAAGTTCCAAGCGACTCGAGATCACCGCTCTGATCTGGGACCGGCTGGTCGAGTTGCAGGCGGATCGGCAGACCGTGGTGATTGCTGTCGGTGGCGGGGTTGTTGGTGACGCCGCGGGATTTGTGGCAGCGACGTTCGCCCGAGGTGTGCCATTCGTCCAGGTGCCGACCACGCTGCTGGCAGACGTTGACAGCTCGGTCGGTGGAAAAGTGGGGATCAATCACCCGTTCGCCAAAAACCTGATCGGAGCCTTCCACCAACCGTTGGGAGTCTTGATCGAGACACACGCTCTGGAAACGCTGCCGGATCGGGAGTATCGCGCCGGACTGGCCGAGGTCGTGAAGTATGGCGTCATTCTCGACGCTCCGTTTTTCGAATTCCTCGAACGCAATGTGACCGAGTTGAAGATCCGGGATCCGAAAACCGTCGCTTACGCCATCAGCCGCAGTTGTGAACTGAAGGCGATGGTGGTTGAGGAAGATGAATACGAACGAACCGGACTGCGTGCCGTCCTGAATTATGGCCATACCTTCGCCCATGCGTTTGAAGCCCTGACCGGATATGGGGAGTTACTGCATGGAGAAGCGGTCTCGATCGGCATGGTCTACGCGAGTCGACTGTCCGAACTGTGTGGACGGACTGGCTCCGATCTGACACAGCGGCAAGTCTCCCTGTTCGAAGCACTGCACCTGCCGATCAATGTCGCGAACCCGGAGAAGCTTCGCGGGAGTGACATCGTGCAACGGATGCAGCTGGACAAGAAGACACTGGCAGGGCAGCTCCGGTTTGTGCTCCCGACGAAACTGGGCCATGTCGAACTGGTCAAAGATGTCCCGATCGAACTCGTCTGGAAGTCGCTGCATCAGGGCGGGATTTCCTGAAGATGAGCAGTTCCAGCATTCCTGACGTCAACATTGCCCGACGACTGACAGACGTCGCGCGGCATGCTCCCGATCGACCGGCGATCTTCGCCCCCGCCCGCATTGGCAAGCATTCCGTTCTCCGATGGAAATCCATCACGTTCGGGGAACTGGAGGAACAGACGAATCGACTCGCAGCCGGTCTCCGCGCCGCCGGGGCGGGCCCCGGCACCCGACTCGTGCTGTTCGTGCCGTTCAGCATCGAATTCATTTCACTCACATTCGCACTGCTGAAAGCGGGAGTCACTCTCATCCTGATCGACCCGGGGATGGGACGAACCAACATCTTCAAGTGTCTGAACGAAGTGCGTCCGGACGGATTCGTGGCGATTCCGTTCGTGCATCTGGTTCGCCTGTTCTCAGGGAAGACCGTTCGCCAGGCGAAGCTGAATGTCAGCGTCGGGCCCTGGCTGCCGGGAGTGACGTCCACGTACCGATCACTGTTGCAGACTCCACTGTCCGGTTTCGAACCCGTCAAAACGCAATCGACAGATTCCGCCGCCATCATCTTCACCAGCGGCAGCACCGGACCACCCAAAGGGGTGCATTACGAACAGGGAATGTTCGACGCACAGGTGGAATTGATTCAAGACCGCTACGGCATCCAGCCAGGTGAAGTGGATCTGCCGGGCTTTCCCCTGTTTGGATTGTTCAATGCGGCCATGGGAGTGACCACGGTCATCCCCGCGATGGACCCGACCCGTCCGGCGCAGGTCAACCCGCAACAGATCCTGTCAGCCATCGATCAGCATCAGGTGACGCAGGCCTTCGGATCACCGGCCTTCTGGAATCGGGTCGGACGATACTGCGAAGAAGAGTCTTTGACATTACCGACACTGCATCGAGCACTCTCTGCCGGCGGCCCGGTTCCTGAGCATGTGCTGCGTCGCATGAACCGGATTCTCACCCGACCGGGGGCGGATCTCTTCACTCCGTATGGAGCGACGGAAAGCCTGCCGGTCAGTTCCATCGGCGCGTCTGAGATTCTGCAGTCGACGATCGCCCGGACTCAACAGGGGCAAGGGACCTGTGTCGGAAAACTGTTCGATCGCATGAGGGTCAAAATCATCCCGATCACCGACGGACCGATTTCCTCCCTGACCGAGACTCGCGAACTTCCGATCGGCGAGATCGGTGAAATTATTGTCAGCGGGCCATCCGTCACCCGGGAGTATGCACTGCGTCCCGAAGCGACACGGCTGGCCAAGATCCCGGATGGAGACCGCTTCTGGCATCGGATTGGTGATGTCGGGTCTCTCGATTCCGAAGGACTTCTCTGGTTCTGCGGCCGCAAAGCCCATGTCGTCGAGACAGGCACGGAACGCCTGTTCTCCGTCTGCTGCGAGGCGATCTTCAACCAGCACCCGAAGATCTTTCGTTCGGCACTGGTCGGAGTCGGACGCAAAGGGGAACAGCTCCCGGTGCTGGTGGCCGAACCGGAGCAGGGGGAGTTCCCGCAGACGATGGAACAACAGGCTGTTCTGAGAGAGGAACTGCTCGCACTGGGGAAGCAGAACCCGCGGACCGTGATGATCCGCGAGATTCTGTTTCATCCCGGGTTACCGGTCGATACCCGTCACAACGTGAAAATCAACCGGGAAGCACTCGCCCCCTGGGCGGAGCAGCGATTGCCGAAGTGACAATGACGTTACTCATCGAGCAGAGCGATCAGCAGTCCGCTGCGGATTTTGGGATCGAACCAGGTCGACTTGGGGGGCATGAACAGATTCTGTTCGCAGACATCCACGAACTGCTGCATCGTCACCGGAGCGACAGACAGCGCGAAATCATACTCTCCCGAGTTCACACGTGAGACCAGATACGCGGCGTTCTTGTTTCCGCCGACATAGTTGATCCGCTTATCCCGGGCATCCTTCATTCCCAGAATGCCGTCGATGATGTGGCGTTGAATGATGTCTGAATCGATCGACTGCGCGGCATTCGCGGGATCGTAAGAACCCGCTTTCGGACGCAATTCGTACCAGTTCCGTCCCAGGTACAGGCCGATCACATTGACGGACTCCGGACGATACGGTGGGACATCTCCCAGAGTCGTCACTTCAAACTCCCCTTCGAGTCGCTTCAGAAAATCGGACGGGTCGACGCCGTTGAGCGGAAGCAACCGATTGTACGGTTCCAGCCCGAGTCGTGATGTTGGAAAGAAGACCGTCAGGAAGTGATCCAGTCCCATGGCGGCCGCTGCGGCGCTGCGATGGTTTCCATCCGCGACATAGGCCGCCGGTTCCTGTGACAGCAGATGTGTCAGCTTCTCGATGACCGTGGCATCGGTGACAATCCAGGAACGATGCAGGTTCTGATCTTCATCGAGTGTTTCAAAGTCGCAGGGAAGCAGTCGGGTGACTTCCGTCAGCGTCTTCAACAACGCTCCACTCCTGTCCTGAACGGCCAGATTGACGGTTCCGAAGTCGGCGCTGGTCGCCCGCAGCAGCTGTGCGCGCCCTTCTGCTTTCTCAGGGCGGATTCCTTCGTTACGAATGACGCAGCCGTCCGGGGTCGTTTCGGTACGGATCTCAGAGGTCAGCCCAAATCCGCCGACTCCCAGCTGTGGTTCGTCCGGGCGTTTGGGAGACGTGATCTCGTACACCCAGAGCACATTCTCAACGGCCTTCATCAGCGGATTCTCTTTCAGAACCGCCATCTGGGCCGTGGCGTGAGCCATGGCTTCCGGGCAGCCGTCTTCGAAGATATCGGCGTGATCCGGAACATGACAATGCGGCATCGTGATCTGCAGCACATTATCAGGCCGGGTCTGCAGCAGATCCCAGACTTCCCGGTCGGACTGAAACTCATCGTAGTTCGGAGCACTGACCCGATAAGCGGCTTTTGAGTCGACAGGAACCAGCGCACGGCGGACAGGGCGGAGTGTGACCATTTTTCTCTCGAGTCGGGAGGATTTCAGAACAATGGGACCGGATTCTGTTCCGGCTCCCAGAAGAATTCAGACCAGATCGCACTGAACGGATTGTTTTACCGCGTCAGTGGCTTGTATTTCAGGCGGTGCGGACGGTCGGCATCCATGCCCAGCCGTTCACGGCGTTGTGCTTCATACATTTTGTAGTTTCCTTCGAACCAGACCACCTGGCTGTCTCCTTCGAAGGCGAGAATATGCGTGGCGATCTTGTCGAGAAACCAGCGGTCGTGCGACGTGACCACGGCACAACCGCCGAAGTTGGCAAGTCCTTCTTCGAGTGCCCGCAGGGTTTCGACATCGAGATCGTTTGTCGGTTCGTCCAGCAGGATCAGGTTTCCCCCGGAGCGGAGCAGCTTCGCCAGGTGAACGCGGTTCCGCTCTCCTCCTGACAGATCACCGACGAAGGTCTGCTGTTCGGTCCCCTTGAAGTTGAACCGTCCACAGTAGGCACGGGCATGGATCTTCGTGCGTCCCACCATCAGCATGTCATCGCCGCCTGAGATCTCTTCGTAGACGGTTTTCTTCGGATCCAGTGACTCGCGGGACTGATCGACATACGCCAGGTCAACGGTCTCGCCAATCCGGAGTGATCCCGAGGTACACTCTTCCGCACCGGTGATCAGTTTGAACAGCGTCGTCTTCCCGGCTCCGTTGGGGCCGATGACTCCCACGATTCCCCCCGGGGGAAGATTGAAGTTCAGATTTTCGAACAACAGCCGATCGCCAAAGGCTTTGGTGAGTCCTTCCGCACGGACGACGAGATCGCCGAGAGGACGGCTGACCGGAATCTGAATCTGGGCGGCATCATCACGTTCATCGAACTGCTGATCTGCCAGTTCCTGATAGCGCTGCAGCCGGGCTTTGTTCTTGGTCGCCTGTGCTTTGGGAGACATGCGGACCCATTCGAGTTCCCGCTTCAGCATCCGCTGGCGTTTGTCTTCCTTCTTCTGTTCAACAGCCAGCCGGGATTCCTTCTGTTCCAGCCAGGCGGTGTAGTTCCCTTCGTAGGGATACCCATGCCCGCGGTCCATTTCCAGAATCCAGCCGGCGACATTGTCGAGGAAGTAACGGTCGTGGGTGATGGCCACGACGGTCCCCTGAAAGTCGTGCAGAAACCGTTCGAGCCAGGAAACCGATTCGGCATCCAGGTGGTTCGTCGGTTCGTCCAGCAGAAGCATGTCCGGGTTCTGCAGCAGCAGCCGGCACAGCGCGACCCGGCGTTTTTCTCCCCCTGAAAGATGTTCGACCTGGGAATCTCCCGGGGGAAGCCGCATGGCGTCAATCGCCATTTCGACAGTGCGGTCCAGTTCCCAGAGATTGGCATGATCGATTTTGTCCTGAACGGCGGACTGTTCTTCGAGCAGCGCGTCCATCTCTTCCTGCGAGATCTCTTCGCAGAGCCGTTCGTTGATGGCATTGTAGCGATCGAGAATCGCCTGGGATTCGGCGACGGCTTCATTCACGCACTCTTCGACGGTCTTCGTCGGATCGAGTCGTGGCTCCTGCGGGAAATAACCGATCCTGATCCCCTTGGCGGGACGGACCGTTCCCATGAAGTCCTTGTCTTCCCCGGCCATGATGCGCATCAGCGTACTTTTCCCCGATCCGTTATCGCCCAGGACACCGATCTTGGCACCGGGAAAGAAGGAGAGCCAGATGTTCTCGAGAACGACTTTTTCGTCGTACATCCGAGTCAGGCCCTCGATCGACATGATGTATTGCTGTGACATGGTGCGCGTATTCAAGCTGCGTGTGAATGGGGGATGGCAAGATCTGGACTCAAGGGAACAGGAGAGTTCCCTTTCCGATAGTGTATGAGACAAACCCCACAACAAAAGCGAACAGGGCCCGCATCAACGAAAACAGCGGCCGAAGAAGACTCCTCGACCGCTGTGAGCGCGTCCATCAATCAACAGAGACTTATACCGGCTTGGGAGCCTCGGGGACAACGTACCCCTTCCGGTATTCCCGGGTGAGCAGTTTGTTGGCCTCTTCACTGTTGGTGAACCGTTCGGTTTTCGGGTCCATTTTCAGCCAGGGACCGACGCTCAGCTTCGGATCACTGATATCGACATTGTTGGCGGCGAGATGTGCGGCCATCCGGTCATAGGAGTCTTTCCAGAGTGGATCGCTGGAGACCTCTTTCTCAATCTCGCCGGCTTTCTTTGGTGACCCCAGCAGGTGGCTGATCGCCCCGGTATGGCACAGGGCGCTGGACAGGTGGCCTTCCAGAATTTCGCCGTTCAAATCCTGCTGTTTTCCGGAGCGAATCGCGTCGAACAGGTTGGTGAAGTGGTTTCCGCCCCCCTTCCAGGTTTTGAGTTCCTTGCCGGAATTGTCAAAAGCGGTTGCCTGGGTGTAACTCGGAATCACGACATAACCGTTTTCACACTGCAGGATGACTCCCACCTGCGAGCCGCGGTAGTTGTCCATCCCGTTCCCCCAGTCGAGATCCTTTTTCGGGAGCCCACGGGTTTCGAAGATCAACGGGGCTTTTTCGTAACCGTGATACACGATCTGGGTGTTGGGAGTGTCTCCGGCGTCATCATATCCGACGCGGCCGCCGATGCTGGCGACCTGTGGAGACAGTTCGTTTTCCCCGAGGAACCAGCGGGCGATATCCATCTGATGGATCCCCTGATTTCCCATATCCCCGTTGCCGGTATTGAAATCCCAGTGCCAGTCATAGTGCAGTTTGGGACGGTACAGATCGACCATTTCGGCCGGTCCGCACCAGAGATCGTAGTCCACGGATGCCGGGATCTGGAGCGGCTTGTCGAGCTTGCCGATGCTCTTGCGGGGCTTGTAGCAGGTTCCGATGGCAAACTGGATTTTTCCCAGCTGACCGGAACGCACAAACTCGATCGCTTCTTTGAGACTTGGGCTGGATCGGGATTGCGTGCCTGCCTGACACATTTTTCCGGTATGGCGCGCCCAGCCGACGAGCTGACGCCCTTCCCAGACGTTATGCGAGACCGGTTTTTCGACGTAAACGTGCTTCCCAGCCTGGAGCGCCAAAATCGCATGCAGCGAATGCCAGTGATTCGGAGTCGCGATGCTGATGACATCGACGGTGGGGTCGTCCAGAATCCGACGGAAATCCCGTTCGATCTGAGGAGCGGGATGCCCCTTGGATTCAATGGACTTTGCGGAGCGTTCGGCGTTGGAGAGGTCCGCATCACACAAATACTTCAGGTCGACTTCTTTGTGCCCGAGGAGTTGGGAAATATGTTCTCCGCCGCGACCGCCGGTGCCGACGACGGCTGCCCGGAATTTTTCGTTCGGGCTGGTGCCGGCAGAGGATTCCTGAGCAAAGACATTATTGGGCATCGCTGCAGCGGCGCTGAGTGCCGCTGCCGATTTCAGGAAGTAACGACGAGTCAGTGACATGGGGTTCCTCTCGGGTTGGTGACCAGTCCTCCCTGCAAAAACACAGGGAATCACTCGTGATATCAGGCGGGAAAACAAAATCCAGCCAGGTGGTCCGGGCTGGGATGCGGTCCACGGAAAATCATGGTCCCGACTCACTTCAGTGTACGCAAATGTGATAACCGCGGCAATTCTGGCAAAGTTCCTTTGACCGGCTTTCGAATTCGACCTAGGGTTGAGCTGGAAATACTCACATCCGAAATCCCTTCGTCCTCTTGTGCCAGGGCTTCACGTAGAGAATCGAAAGGAGAGCGTCCCCGCTCTCCCGGGCTTTGGACACGGTGTTTCCGTCACGTTTCAATGACTCAACGGCGGCTGAACGGCCTTGTTGAGTCCTCCTCAGTCCTTCCAAAGTTTGTCCCGATGAGGGCGAAAGTGGTTGTGGGTCTTAGAGAATGGGGCGGAAATGCAAAACTTTCCCGGTCTTTTCTCACCCCTGAATCCTGACCCCTTGCCGCTCTTCGCAGGCAAACTGGGAACGACTGATCCTGACATTCCGTTTGAAGTGATTCCCCCGTGCGGTGATCCGCCTGTCTGGTGCTCGACGAGCCCCGGTCTGCAGCGTGGTCGCGGCATTGGGGCGATCGAATTTTTGAATCCGCTCACGAGGACACTGACATGACTTCTGCTGAGACTCTTTCCGATGATCGGAACGTCATCAGCCGTTCAACGATTCTGATTCTCAGTGGTGTTCTGCTGACAGCCTCGGCTCTATCGGAATTTGATCCTGCTGAATTTTGCGTTTTTTCCAGTGGTGCCATCGGGTTGATTGCATTTCTGACGTTCGAGATGATTGCCGAACGGGAAGCCAATCGCCCGGCACTGCAAACCGCTCAATTCTCTGTTGAACAGCGATTGTCCCGGCACGTGCCTGCCCTGGCGGTGGTCTCTCAGGATGCGATTCGCGAACAGCACGAACTTCTCGAATGGCTCGAACGGGAAACCCGCGACCTGCACCGGTAATTCCCTGCCGGCTCCCTCTTCGCCAAAGATCTGCAGTGAATGCCGGGCTCTTGAAGGAACGGGCAGATGCCCGGAAATGATCCCCGGTCGTTCTATCCCCGGTCGTTCATTGTGCGACCGAGAACCATGTCGAACGCGCTCACTGCCGGGACCAGCATCGCGAGAGTGGTTCCGCCATAGGCCCCCAGGATCGCCAGACAGACCGCAGGTGAGTCTCCCAGCAGAAAACTGACCACCGCGTAAAATGTGGCAAACGGCAATGCCGCCGCAGCAATCATGAGAGCCTGCGACGGATTCTGGTGAGTCAGCGAGGTTCCCAGTGCCAGACTTCCTCCGAGAATAAACACCACAAACGGCAACAGCTGCAGCATGAAGCTCGTCCGTGCTTCGACAATCAGCATCATGCAGATGAAGATCCCGACGAACAGGAAGAACATTGTTCCCAGACTGTTGAGAATCGCTGCCCGGGACGCCTGGAACGAGAATCCGGAATGGAGTCCGAGGATGGCGGAAAACAGAATGAGTGCCAGGTAAGACAACAGCAGGCAGATTCCGCTTCCGATCGACAAACCACCGCGCAGCCAGATCGTCAGGATGAACAGCAGCGGGATCACGATCAATTCTTTGGTATTGAACAGAACGCCCCAGAGCTTTCCAAACACAAACTCACTCGGCGTGATCTCGGTGACCAGCAGCAACTCGAGAGTCTGGCCGTCCCGCTCGGACGTCAGCGACGTCACCGCCTGAGCATTGACCAGAATCAATGTCGCCAGTGACATCAGGACGAAGACCAGTCCCGCGCCGGAAATGGCTCCGAACATGAGCGGCGCATCGTCCGGAAGACGGCTGAGCCAGCCGACGCAGAAGATGACGAACAGCACATAAGCGATTTTGATGAAGCCGACTTTCCGCCCGTACGCCTGAGTGCAGATTTCCCGCCAGAGAATCGGTTGATTCCAGACAGGACGGACTTGTGTCGCCACCGTGGCGGGTGCTTTGTCTTCGTTGGTGGCCGCGGACTCTTCCGCCTGCAGGTACATCGCCCTCGAAGGGTTCCAGATACGGACCATCAGACAGGTCAGGCTCCACATCCCTAGCGCCAGAACGCCCAGGGAAATCACGGTTTCCCAGGCTTCGACAACCGGAACTCCCACGGATGCACTCATCGCCAGAGGATGAAGAATCTCATGCAGAGATCGAAACGGATCCAGCGCCCCGGCGATTCGGCCCACCAGTGACGCCGGTCCGGCAAATCCATAGACCGTTTCCGCGAGCCCGATAAACAGACCGGCTCCCAGAATCGTCACTGCCAGAATCTGAAAGGTTTTTTCCCGCCAATAGGCCACCATCGTTCCCCAGGCAGCGGCAGTCAGACAGGTCATCAGGCAGAGAATCTCCACCCAGATGATCTGCGGCAGCGTCACTCCCCCCAACATTCTCAGGCAGCAGAGAACGGGAAATGAAACCGCCAGCAATGTGAGCACCGGAAGCAGACTGGCAATTGATTTGCCGATGACGAGTTCCGCGGCTCTTAAATCGGTCATCAGCAGCAGGATGAGCGTTCGCCGGTCTTTCTCCTGCGCGACGCTTCCTGCGGAGAGCAGCAGCGAGGCTCCCAGAATCAGGGCCATCTGAAACAGGCAGATCACCTGAAAGATCGACGCGCCAAAGTGGGCGATATCTCCAATGCTGCGCATCGGCGAGAAGCCCGTCGCTGCCTGAGCGCCGGTGTAAATCAGGATACAGAGCGTCGCCACGTAGCCGGCGCGAAATCCAAAATGGCGGGAATGGCGCGGCAGCGTCAACAGTTCCCGGACCAGGAGTGGGCCACCAAACAAGGAACAGGTCTCCCGAATGATCTGGAAGGAATAACCAGCCTGAGCGGAGAATCCGGGCTCCATCGATCACAGGGAGCGAACCTGAATCGGACCAACTGGCCAGCAGGATCTCACACAGCTCGCACGATAGTATGAGGTGCGATCCGGAAAAACCACTCAACATCGTGCGGGGTAACAGATTCGGCACTCTGCCTGCGACGTGCCCTCCGGAACTGGAACATCAGATTCCTCCAGGAAGACAGAGAGACCCGTCTCGCAACCGGCCAGCAGGCGGCTTCCGGCCGGTCAGTCATTCTGGATGGACTGGAATCAAATTTGATGTTTTTTCACCCGAACCGGTCCGGGTGTGGCAACCGCTTTTCTTGAAAGCGGTTGAATCGCTTCGTACAGTACGTTCTCAGGATTCCATGCGGGTCGTTTTCCGATTCACGAGGACATCTGAGAGAAACGGACAATTGGAATACGCTGGCGACCCACAACGGACATGGTCGCCATCAGCTTTCAGGAGTTCTTCATTTCTTCACGATGATCCGATATGACGCAGTTCTCACTCCCCAGTTCCGGCAGGTGAGACTGTCCTTGCAACTGACACTGTCAGTCATTTTTTCTGACTTTCTGTACGGTCTTATTTCATTTCCAGCTCCAATCTGTTGTCGGTCGGGCGGAGTTCGCTGACGTCTGATTGGCCATTGAACCCGGAGGACTCACAATCGTGTCCGACAATGTCATTGAAATCCGCAACCTCTCCAAAGTGTATCGCGACTTCTGGGGGCGCCCGAAAGTCAAAGCGCTGAACTCATTGAGCCTGGAAGTGAAGCGGGGAGAAATTTTTGGACTGCTGGGACCGAACGGTTCCGGGAAAACGACGACCCTCAAGCTGCTGCTCGGGCTGTTGTTCCCGACGGAAGGGACCGTCAATATCCTGGGACGTCCGGCACACGACGTCGAGAAGAACGAGCGGATCGGTTATCTGCCGGAAGAGTCGTACCTGTATCGCTTTCTGAACGCCGATGAAACGCTCGATTTTTACGGCCGGCTGTTCAAGATGTCGAAAGCCGAACGGAAGAAACGCTGTGATGCACTGATTCAACGAGTCGGCCTGCAAGGGGCACGACGGCGGCAATTGAAAGAGTATTCCAAGGGGATGACCCGCCGAATCGGGCTGGCTCAGGCGCTCATCAACGATCCGGAACTGGTGCTTCTCGATGAACCGACAAGCGGTCTCGATCCGCTCGGAACGCGAGACATGAAGGATATGATTATCGACCTGCGGAATGCCGGGAAGACCGTGGTGATGAGCAGCCACCTGCTGGCAGACGTTCAGGACGTTTGCGACCGGATCGCCATTCTGTATCGTGGCGAACTGAAAGTCATCGGGTCGGTCCAGGAGCTGCTGGAATCCCGGGAAGAAACGCAGATCCTCACCAGCGAACTCAAACCGGAAGCCGTTAAGGATATTGAGCAGGTGCTGCAGCGGCATGGTGCCAGCCTGAAGACCGTCTCGCATCCGACGTCGACGCTGGAAGATCTGTTCTTGCGAACGGTTGCGGAAAGCGAAGCCCGCCCAGGGCGTCGCTTCGAACCAGGGGAACGTCCGACCTCGGGCAAATAAGAGCTCACTCGTTCCTTGAAATTCCGTCCATCCGCAGATCCCCTGTCGAGGTTGTCCGATGGTTGTTGAAATTGAACCTTTTTCTCTCGGTGAAGGACTCCTTTACTGGATCCTCGTGATGGTGGCTGCGGTCATCGTCAGTCTCATCGTCGGCTTTGTCGCGTCACTGGCTGCCTACGGAGCATCTGGTCCCCGGCGGGTGGCGCTGGTCATTCAGAACGGGATCAAAGATCTCCTGTTCCTCTCACCACGACGAATTTATGCCGTGGCACTGCTGACCTTTAAAGAGGCGCAGCGCCGCAAGGCCTTCATGATCGGCCTGCTGTTCCTGGCACTGTTCATGTTCGGGGGCTGGTTCCTCGGATCCGGAGCCGCGTCGGACCGGGCCGCGAAGCCGTTTGTCATCTTCGTCATGACGGCCATGAGCTTCCTGTTGATCCTGATGGCGTTACTGGTCTCCTGCTGGGGAATTCCCGCGGATATCAAAGCCCGTTCGCTGCACACCGTGGTCACCAAACCGGTGCGCCGCAGTGAAATTGTCATCGGCCGGATGCTGGGCTACATCGGAGTGCTGACACTCGTGCTCGTGGCAACCGCGTTCTGTGGATACTTCTGGATCCTGCAGAAGGTCCCGGCCAATGCCCAGGATCAGCTGATCGCGCGCGTTCCCGTCTATACACCGAAACTGGAGTTTCTGGATCGAAACGGAAATCCCGGCGCCGGGCTGAACGTCGGGGACATCTGGGAATACCGGGGATTCGTCGAAGGGGGAACCAACGCCCGGGCAGTGTGGACCTTCGAGAATCTCGATGTGGCCCAGCTGAAAAAGGCGGGTGAGTTGCGGCTGGAGCAATCCTTCGAAGCGTTCCGGACCTTCAAAGGAGATGTGAATCAGCAGTTGCGATACACGCTGACGCTGCTGAATCCGACAACAAAGCTGCGAATCCCCATCGGCACTTATTCCGTGCAGGAGCATTCGAACAGTGCCGAGAAAACCACCGTGACGATTCCCGCCGAACTGACCTATCGGGACAGCTACGATGTCAGTGCGACCGAAAAGAAAGTCCAGATTTTTGATGAACTCTTCGACAACGGCAGCCTGACGGTCGAAGTCGGCGGGGTCGAAAGTCAGCAGTACATCGGGGCCTCGAAGTATGACATGTTCATCCGGCTCCCGGACCGTACGTTCCTGGCGACCTACACAAAGGCCTGTCTCGGCCTGTGGCTGCTGCTGGTACTGATTGTGATTATCGGAACCTCGAGCAGCTGCTTTGTGAAAGGGCCCGTCGCCACGATTCTCACTGGAAGTCTGATCTTTGTCGGGTTCGTCTTCCGCAGCCGGATCGACAAAGTGCTGGGAGATCTCGTCGCCACTTCCACCGGACCGATCGGTGGGGGATCGTTCGAATCGATGTACCGGCTGCTGACTCAGATGAACGCCGTCAGTCCGCTGTCGGACAACATCGGCACGCGGTTCATCAAGTTTCTGGATCAGGGTGTCTTCGGAATACTGCGGGTCGTCAACGCGATGATTCCTGATCTTCAGTATTTCAGTACAAGTGAATACCCCGCCAACGGATTTGACGTCCCCTGGGCAACAGTTCTGCTGCCGAGTCTGGCGATCACCGTCGGGTTCCTCATTCCGTTTATCATTCTCGGTTACTTCAGCCTTCAGTTGCGGGAGCTTGAACACAAATGAACCAGCTCACTGTCCGTCAACGAAAAATCCTGTACGCCAGCGTCGCTGTGCTGCTGGTGATTCCGATCATCTACCTTGGAGCACCCGCCACCCGAACCGAAGGGGGAACCCGTGGGTTGCTGGCTCAGGCGCGTGAGAAATACGACCTGGGAGAAGCGAGCCTGGGGGATGTCGATCCGACCAGTGCCACAATGAATCTCGTGCTCCTGGGAATGCGGGGAGTTGCCGCGAGTGTTCTGTGGAACAAAGCGGACGAATACCGCGACAAGAAGAACTTCACCCAGCTGCGGGAGACGGTCGAGTCCATCATCCTGCTGCAGCCGCACTTCAAGGCCGTCTGGCGATTTCAGGCCTGGAATCTGGCCTACAACGTCTCCAACGAGTGTGATGCCGTTGCAGACCGGTACTACTGGGTGAAAGAAGGAGCGAAGTTCCTCGAGCGGGGAGTGAACCGGAATCGAATGGTTCCCGAGTTGTACTTCGACATGGGAACATTCATCGGCAACAAACTGGGGAATGCCGACGAAAAAGAAACCTACCGGAAGTTCTTCCGTGTCGATCCAGATGAAAAACGCTGGGATGGCGGTCCGGATGAAGAGATCAATCCGGATGGTCTCGACAATTACCTGGTGGCCCGTGACTGGTATTTCAAAGCGAATAAAACGCTGGAAACCAAAGGGGTCACACAGCACATCATGGACCTGTCGCTGTTTCTGGCTTACCCGTACCGGTCGCTGATCTCGTACGCGGAAATCACCCAGAAAGACGGTTTGCAGGCGGAACTGGATTCAATGACCCCTGAACAGGTTCAGACGGCCTATCAGGAATGGGCAAAGCAGGTCCGGTCCATCTGGGATGAAGCATTTGATGAATGGACCAACATCTACGGACGTCAGAAATTTCTGTCGGCCGGATTCGGGATGTTGATCCTCGAAAACGACGCCGCTGGCCTGAAAGAACTGGAGCAGCTTGCCAATCAGGAGGAGGTCACCTTCGAACAGAAAAAAGACTGGCAGGACCGGTATCGCAAGATGACGTCTTACCCGTACTGGAAGCTTCACTGTGATATCGAAAAACGGGAACTGATGACCCAGGCCCGATACCACCTCGCCGAAGGCCGTCGATTGTACCGGGACGTGTCGGACCTGCAGGGGGCACAGATCAACCTCGTGACCGGTCTGGCGGAACTGCAGCAGGTGATCGCCAAGTACCAGGTCAACCCGGAATTCAATCTGGTGATCTCTGACGAAGAAGGGATCATGGAAGAAGCCTTGAAAGCCCTCATCATCTGGCGTCACGTGCTGGAACTGCTGGGGCAGGAAGTTCCGGCAGAGTATCCGCTCAAACAGCTGTGGGAGTTCCCCGACCTTCAGGCAAAGCGCGAAGACCTGATGCTCCGCTTCCAGCAGTGGAATGGAACGCTGTAACCCATGGCCAGTTCTGTTCGTATTTTCGATCCGTGGAGTCGAACCGCCGCCGTCATTGCGCCGGAACTGGGATTCAACTGCATCTCGATGACGACGGACATTGGCGGCGAAACGATCGAAGTGATCGACTCTCCGCAGGATGTTCTGAACGGAGAGTCCCGTCCCAGCGGATTCGGGATCCCGATCCTCTTCCCGTTTCCAAACCGGATTCGGGAAGGCCGTTTTCACTTCGAAGGACAGGACTACGCCATTCCACCGGCGAAGGGACATCCCAACGCGATCCATGGATTCTGTTACGACCGCCCCTGGCGAGTCCATGAACAGACATCCGATTCCGTGACGGGACGGTTTCAACTGTCGGTGGATGCTCCGGAACGTCGGAAATGCTGGCCCGCCGACTTCCTGTTCGACGTGCGGTATCGTGTCGCCGAGTCACGTCTCGAGTGCCAGTTTCGCATTGTGAACTGCGACACTCGTCCGTTGCCGTGGGGACTTGGAACTCATGCGTACTTCCGCCTGCCGTTCGGATCGCGGAGCCGGGCAGAACAGTGCGAGTATTTTGTTCCGGTCAGTGAGCAATGGGAACTGAAAGACTTTCTGCCGACGGGCCGCAGGCTGCCGGTGGAAAATCAGGCTCCCCTGCGCAACGGAGCGGAGTTCGGTTCGACGAAGTACGACGATGTCTTCACCGCCTGGGAGTCGGATGGGGGAACTCTGCGCAGTTCGATTCAAGATCCCCAGGCAGGCATTCAACTGACTCAGATCTGTGATTCCCAGTATTTTCGGGAAGCTGTGGTGTATACTCCCCCCGGCCGGAACGCCCTGTGCATTGAGCCGTACACCTGCGTGACCGATGCGGTGAATCTGCAGTCGCAGGATCTCAATACCGGACTGCAGGTCCTGGCACCAGGACAGGTCGTTCAAACCTGGACCGCGCTGCAGGTCAGTCCGATACTCGCATAACGGCCCTCGACAAACTGTGTGCTCAGGAGACGACCGTAGCAAAGATCCGATGGGAGGGCTCATGCAGCGCGTGATGACGGCTCAGCAGTTTGTAGAACAGCGGTCTGAGCTTCCGGATGCCGGGCAATGGGCAGAGTTGCTGCGCGGAGTTCCCGTCTCGCTGGCGGCCCCGGATCTGGAACATGGAACGATCGTCCTGAACCTGTCAAAGGCGTTGTCCAGCTACATCCACCGCACACTCAACGGCTATGCCTGTTTTGATCTCGGCCTGCACGTGGAACGTCAACCCGACACGGTCCTCTTCCCCGCGGTGAGTTACTTCACGCAGGGAGAACGGTTTGCCGAAGCGGACCGGGAAGTGACAGAGACGGTCCCCGATCTCGTTGTCGAACTGCTGACGACGAGTGAGCGCCGCGGCAGTATCCATGAACGGGTCGGAGTTTATCTCCGCCACGGCGTGCAGGTCCTCTGGCTGATTGATCCGATCCAAAAGGTCGCGCACCAGATTCAGCAGGGAACGTCGACATCACGTCGATTCGAATCCTCGGAACAGATCACCGCGAGCCCGGCACTTCCCGATCTGATCGTTCCGGTGGGAACGCTGTTCGAGCAACCTGACTGGGCACAATGACGAATCCTCTCTTTACAGCAGCAACGTCATCCCGTTGAGAATCGTCCGCAGCACCGATCCCCGCCACGCGGAGTGCCTCGTTTCCTCCATCGAAACGTGTCCCTGTCCAAAACAACACGGACGGGCACATGTTCGACCAAACTCAATCTTTCCTGAATCCTGCTCCGCTTCCCGTTCTTCGCTGGCAAACCGGGAACGACTGAAACGGCTCTCGGCGCAGACTCCGCGAATCTCTGCCGCCATCTCTGTGGCGATCCGTTCGAAAACGAAAATTGTCCTGGACGGAAACGTGTTACATCTGGGCTGGAGTGGAGATTCCCAGCAGGGACAGGCCGTGCTGCAGGACCCGGCCGGCGAGGCCGCACAACTGCAGACGACTGAGCTTCAATTCGTCCGTCTCGGCTTTTAAGACCGGGCATTGATCGTAGAAGGAAGACAGGTTCCCGGCCAGCTCGTACAGATATTGTGTCAGTCCGTTGGGACGGGAATCGGCTGCAACCGCTTCCAGGGTTTCCGCATACCGGACGATCTGCAACGCCAGCGTCCGCTCGGCGGGAGCCTGAATCAGAATCGGGGCCGCCTGAGACCGGAGCTGCTCCAGATTCACATTCCCACGACGGAAGATTCCCTGAACACGGGCAAAGGCATACTGCAGATAGGTTGCCGTGTTCCCGGTCATCGCGAGCATCTTCTCGGAATCAAAGACATAGTCACTTTCCCGGTTGTGCATCAGGTCGGCATACTTCACTCCCCCGATCCCCACCATCTCGGCGATCTGCTGCCGCTGCTCCGGATTTAATTCCGGGCATGGTTCTCCTGCGGCATCTTTCTTCGCGTCATCATTGGCGGACACGATTTCGAACGCTTTGGCGACCGCTTCGTCGAGCAGGCTCTCCAGTCCGACGGTATCACCAGATCGGGTCTTGTAGGGGCGTCCGTCTTTGCCCATCACGGTTCCGAATGAAACGTGCTGCAATGCCATGCCGTCGAACCCCCACTTCCGGGAGGTTTCAAAGAGGAGCTTGAAGTGATCTCCCTGCCGGGCATCGACGACATACAGAATGACGTCGGCCTGAAGTTCGTTTCGCCGGTACTGAATTGTCGCCAGATCCGTCGTGGCGTACGTATACGCACCGTCGGCTTTCTGGATGATGAAGGGGGCCGCGTGTCCATCAATGAAGACACACATGGCCCCGTCACTTTCCTGTGCCATCTTCCGCTGACGCAGATCGGCGACGACACCAGGCAGCATGGGATCGTAATAGCTTTCCCCGAGAACGAGGTCGAACCGGATTCCCAGCCGGTCATACATCACTTGCAGCGCCTGCAGGCAGGCGGGCAGAAACTCGTTCCACAGCCGGCGATTCTCAGGGTCGCCGTGATGCAGCCGCGCCGTTTCTTCCCGGGACAGACGGCTGATCTGCGGGTGAGCATCCGCTTGTGCTTTGAGTGAGGCATCCGCATTCACGGCCTCGATTTTCTGTTGCAGTGACTTCAGGTCGGCCTGTTTCGCGGCGACATCCGATCGGACTTTCTTCAATTCCCGCTGTGCCTGTTTGTCAGCTGGATTGGCAGTCGATTCCAGTTGCTGGAGTGCTGACTGTACTGCAGACAGTTCTGTCTGTGCGGCGGGGACAGACTGAACGGCGTCGTGGTAATCACACAGCCGGTTGACGAGCCGATACAGTCGAGCCAGTTCGCCGACGGCATGCTGCTGGTAAGCCTGCGGGTCAACGAAGTTCTTGTAACCATAGATGATCATGCCGAACTGAGTGCCCCAGTCGCCAATGTGATTGTCCGTCATCACGTTGTTCCCGAGGAACCGCTGAATGCGCGAGATGGCATCTCCAATGACCGAGCTGCGGAGATGCCCGACGTGCATGGGCTTCGCGACGTTGGGAGCAGAGAAATCGACAACAACCGTCCGGGGATGAGTGACGGCAGGCACTCCCAGCCGCTCGTCCGCGACGGCCTGATTGACCAGTCGTTCCAGCAGAGAATCCAGAAGCGTGAGATTGATGAATCCCGGCCCGGCGATTTCCGGAGTCTTGCAGAGATCCGAGACATCGAGTTTCGCGACCACTGTTTCCGCGGCCTCGCGCGGCTTGAGTCCCTGCTTCGCCCCCAGGGGCATGGCGAAGTTCGCCTGATAGTCTCCGAATCGGGCATCCTGAACCGGGCGGACCATTTCCGCGTACGTTGCGACGTCATCGGTGATCCCGGTCAGGGCATCTGCGAAACGGGATTTCAAAAGATTCAGGACGTTCATAGCCAACCAGTCATTTCCATGATGCGATGACCTGAGGAATTCCCCATAGGGCGTCCTTGCGGCGTCGCACAGCAAAAAGCATTTTGAAGATTTCGGATCCCGAACGTCAGCTGCGTCGGAAATGAATCACCGGGATGCCGACGGGAACCTGTTTCTGTTTCCGTGTCTCACAGACACATCTGCGTGATCCGAGACGCCGCCTGATCGAGATGGAAGGGCCGCCACATTTCACTGGATGCCGTTCCTTCCGGAAAGGGAACAGATCAGGGAGATTTCAGAAAATCTCATCTGATTCAGATCGAGTGGTCGGCGATTCGAATTTGAGACTGCACGACCACTCCCTGAAGCACCGCAGCCGGAACAAGTCACTCAGCGTTCGAAGCACCGTCTGCGAGTCCGGGTGAGGCGGTTTCCCGGGACTCAGGTGGGGCTCCCGCGGCGGCTTTCTCTGCGAGAAAGGCTTGCCAGTCCACTCGAACAGCATCTCCCCACAGATTCTCAAGGTCGTACAGACCCCGGGCATCCGGGGCGAACACGTGCAGCACGACATCCCCGTAATCGTGGCAGATCCAGGGGGCATCGTTTCCTTCGCGTCCCAGACGGTCGGAATTTCGGGAAGAGAGGAGATCGTCGGAAGCCTCTGCGATCGACCGTAACTGCCGCCGACTGTTACCGGTGGTGATCACGAAGAAATCGAAGAGTGGACTGACCTGCGTGACATCCAGAACGGTCGTGTCTTTTCCTCGAAATCCTTCACAGACGTTCGCGATAAGACAGGCGTTTTCCAGACTGCGCCGCAAGGCATCTTCACGGCGAATACCGGTCATCTCTCCGCGGATTCGGGATACTCGTGTGCCTGGTGCGTCGATCAAGTCGTTTCCCCTCGTCTGAACGGTCTGGTTCTGCATCGTAACGATCATGGTGATCGAACTCGTCACGTGGCGAGATTCGGTCACGTTTTCACAATTCTAAAGGGTTCTCATTAAAGGCAAGACCGAACAGAAGGTCTCACCGGAATTTCTCGCGATTCCCTCGCATTGTTCGCGGAATCGAGAGACCAGTCACGTGGGCTTACCAGGAATAGACATCGCGCAGCCGATTGAGGATCGCCTGTTCCAGATCAAAATCCCGGCCCATCGGAATCCACTGGGAAGGTGACGACTGGCCAACAACAGCGTTCAGATCCCGAACCAGGGGAGTATTTTCAGAGAAAGTCGCTGCGCCAGCAGAGTTTGCGGCGACACCATCGAGATGTTCCATCTCTTTATGAGCTGAGACGCTGACGAGAAACCCGCGTCCTTCGTCATCCGGCTGCAAGCTGAGAACGACGACCCGACGGATCGACTGCAGGGAACTTTCCAGTCGCTGCTGAAACCCAACGGAATCCTGATGCCAGGGTTCGAGCAGGCCGGAACCCACTTTGGGAAGCGTTTCGATCGTCCGTCCGACCCGGTTTTCCCGGCCGATTTCAAACTGAAAGTCATGCAGAACGTCAACTGCCCGCTCCCAAACCAATTCCTGATCTTGAGTTGTGACGAGAAGCGGATTTGTGGCCAACGGACGCGCAGCGGCAGGAGAACTCCCTCCCGTGTGGAGGCAGCCCGTCAGAGAGCAAAGGAAAATCAGCAACAGAATTCGCACGTCAGTTCCATCTGGACGTTGCGCAAGGGAACGAGGAGGGAGACGGAAGGGGTTGCAGTGTCTCAGGAAGGGAAAAACAGCTCAAGGTCGAATTCCTCATCGTTTCCAGAGGTCCAACCTGTTCAAATTGTGGAAGATCTGAAATCTTAACAATCTCTTAACACGCGGCCGGTTGGCATCTTAACAAAACTCGCTACCTTCGTTGCTGCAAGGTCTCTCGTTCAGAACCTTGCCGCCGAAGTCGTGGGAACGGTTCCACCGTTTCCTGCACGGGTCTTATTTGAGGGAAACTGATGCGCGCCTGCATTTGTCTGATTGTCACCTTGTCTGGCCTGGCCTTCTCGGGGTGTCCACAGAAGGAAAAGAGTTCGACCGGCGGTGAACATGCAGCAACCGCAGCGAAAGAACCGGTCGGCTTTCTTCCGGAGAAATCGGTATTTCCCTCAGTGGAAACGATCCAGGATGGCAGCTATGCCCCACTCTCCCGTCCGTTGTTTCTGTATGTGAATCGGGCAGCCTTGAAACGGCCTGAAGCGGCCGCATTTCTGCGATACTATTTCAGTGACGAAGGATTTCTGGTGATTCCGGAAACCGGATTCATCTCCCTCCCGGCAGCTCGATTCAAAGAACAGCGTGCAGTCCTCGAAGCCGCGATCCAGGCAGCCGGGGGCGAAGAGACGAAGAAACTCAATGGGGAACTGATCATTGATGGTTCGAGTACGGTCGCCCCAATTTCCATGGCGATTGCTGAAGAGTTTGCAGGCCAGCATCCAACTGTCCGGGTTCCTGTCGGAACATCCGGAACCGGCGGAGGCTTCAAGAAGTTCTGCAGTGGGGAAATCGCGATCTGCGACGCCTCCCGGCACATCAAAGAATCCGAAATCGAACTCTGCAAGAAGAATGGAATCGAGTACCTGGAACTGGAAATCTGCCTGGACGGAATCACGATTGTCGTGAATCCCAAGGCCGACTGGGTGGCCGGAATCACCGCGGAAGAACTGAAGAAACTCTGGAGTCCGGGGAGCACCGTTTCGAAATGGTCTGACTTGAACCCCAAGTATCCGGACGCTCCCATCAAACTTTTTGGACCGGACACCGATTCTGGAACCTTTGAGTATTTCACCGAGGCGATCTGTGGCGAAAAGGGAGCCTCCCGGTCAGACTACCAGCAGAGTGGGGATGACAACTTTCTGGTGACGGGCGTCGGCGGTGACGAGTATGCCCTCGGATACTTCGGGTACTCGTATTACGCCGAGAATCAGCAGAAGCTCAAGGCTCTGGCAGTCGCCCCGTAATCGGGTGTGGCGAATTCGACTGGTATGTGCTGGGCTGTTGGTGCCCGACGAGAGTTCCGAACGATTTCCGCAGTCTGTTTTGCTAGGTTGATCGCTTGTCACTGCGACGCAAATACACGACAGCACGTTTTCAGGAGTGGGTGATCGAGTCACTCCTGTTCCTGTGTGCGATGGTTTCGATTGCGACCACGCTGGGAATCATCCTGGTGATGTTTTCCGAGTCGGTGTTTTCACTGACCGGCGGAACGGCATTCTTTCAGGAAGTCTCTGTCTGGGAATTCTTCGGTTCCACGACCTGGTCACCCCAGTTTGCGGACAAGCACTTCGGAGTGCTGCCGTTATTGTGTGGAACAATTCTGGTGGCAGGAATTGCCGCGCTGACCGGAATGCCGCTGGGAATTCTGGGAGCAATCTATCTCAGTGAATACGCGAGCCCCCGCACCCGGAAGTTTGTCAAACCGTTTCTGGAAGTTCTGGCGGGGATCCCGACCGTCGTTTACGGGTACTTCGCGCTGGAGTTTATTACTCCGTTTCTGCTGAAACCGTTTTTTCATGATCTGCTGGGATTTGATGTCGACGGATTCAACGCCTTGAGTGCGGGAATTGTTGTCGGCATCATGATCATTCCCATGATCTGTTCGCTCAGTGAAGATGCCCTGCGAGCGGTTCCCCGCAGTCTGCGCGAAGCGGGTTATGCCCTGGGATCAACCAAGTTTGACGTCTGCGTCCGGGTGGTGGTTCCCGCCGCGACGTCCGGAATCGTCGCCTCGTTCCTGCTGGCCATTTCGAGGGCCATCGGCGAGACAATGGCGGTCGTCATCGCGGCAGGACAGAGCCCGGTCATTACACTCAATCCGCTCAAAAGTATTCAGACCATGACGGCGTTCATGGTGAACATCAGCCTGGGGGACACTCCGGCGGGATCCATTGAATACAAAAGTCTGTATGCGGTCGGCCTGACACTGTTCTTCATGACACTGGTGATGAATGTCCTGTCACAGTGGTGGATGAGACGCTTCCGGGAGGTCTATCAATGACCGACGAGAATCCCTCACCCGTCCCGGAAGCATCCATGCCAGTGGTCAAGCGTCTCGGGCGGGAATCCGGCAAAGCCGAAAGCTGGCTGTTCGCCTGGACCTGCCGTGGTGCCATCTGGTTCAGCGTGGCCATTCTGGGCGTGCTGCTGATTTCAGTGACCAAAAATGCCGTGGGCTGGCTCGACTGGCAGTTCCTGTCAAGTTTCGATTCTTCCCGTTTTCCTGCGAAGGCGGGAATGCTGTCGGGAATTCTCGGGACCTGCTGGGTGATTGCGCTGACGATCCTGTTCGCCGTTCCGATCGGTGTGGCTGCGGCCATCTATCTGGAAGAATACGCAACCGACAATCTGCTGAACCGGTTCATCCGCCTGAATCTCGCGAACCTGGCTGGTGTCCCCTCCATCGTCTACGGAATTCTGGGACTGACGGTCTTCGTGAGAATGTTTGGTCTCTTCGGGCCGCAGGGCTGGATCCATGAGTTCACCGGCTGGAACCTGGAAGGGTTCTTCTGGTCGGAACATTACGGGCAGTATCTGATTCCACTCCCCTTTGGACGGGTGGTGATCTCGGGGGCATTGACGCTCAGTCTGCTGATTCTTCCCGTGATCATTATCGCGTCTCAGGAAGCATTACGCGCGATCCCCCCGTCACTGCGTCACGCGTCCCTCGCACTGGGGGCAACGAAATGGCAGACGATTCGTTTCCAGATTCTGCCGGCGGCTGTCCCGGGAATTATGACGGGGGTCATTCTTGCGATCTCACGGGCGATCGGAGAAACCGCTCCGCTGGTGATGCTGGGAGCGATGTCATTCGTCTTCTTCGCCCCGGGAAACCTCGACAGCCTGTCGGCTGTTGCAGAACATCCGGAAGGATTGATCAAGGCACCGTTTGACACCTTTACCGTCATGCCCATCCAGATCTTCAACTGGGTGCGGCAGCCGAAAGAGGAATTCAAATACATTGCCGCGGCGGGGATCGTGGTGTTGCTGGCAATTCTGTTGTTACTCAACGGGCTGGCGATTCTGATCCGAAACCGATACAGCAAACATATGCGCTGGTAAGTCATGGCCAATACCGCAGCTTCTTTTTCCGGACTGGTAAAACGCTCGACAGAGGGGGGCGAGGCTTTGAAAGAGCCCCGCAAAACCATGATCGAGTCGAAGTCCCTGTGTTTTTACTACGGCCAGAATCAGGCCCTGTTCGACATCTCTCTGGTGATTCCGGAACGGTCGGTCACGGCATTCATCGGCCCGAGCGGCTGCGGAAAAAGTACGTTCCTTCGCACACTCAACCGGATGAACGACATCATCGAAGGAGTTCGTCGGTCTGGTGAAATTCTGCTCGAAGGGCAGGATATCAACGCCCCGGAAGTGGATGTGGTCGCCTTGCGGAAGCGGGTCGGAATGGTCTTTCAGAAATCGACGCCGTTCCCGAAATCGATCTTCGACAACGTCGCCTATGGTCCACGGATCGGCGGGCTGCGCGACCGTGAGAAACTGGCACATATTGTCGAGTCATCGCTCAAACGGGCAGCTCTCTGGAAAGAAGTGCAGCACCGGTTGCACGACTCGGCGATGGCCTTGTCGGGGGGACAGCAGCAACGACTCTGTATCGCCCGCGCGCTCGCCACGGATCCGGAAGTGCTGCTGATGGACGAACCGGCCAGTGCGCTGGACCCGGCCAGTACCGCTCGAATTGAAGACCTGATCTTCGAGCTGAAAGAAAAATACACGATCGTCATCGTGACGCATAACATGCAGCAGGCGGCACGTGTCAGCGATTTTACGGCCTTCTTTCTGAAGGGGATCCTGATTGAGATCGGTGACACCGAACAGATTTTCACCAATCCCCGTGAGAAGCAGACTCAGGATTACATCACCGGCCGGTTCGGCTGAACGCCGTCTGATCGGATCAGCCGGCGTGTGACATCGCGGCTTTTGCCTGAGAGTGTCCGTGGCTGGCGAATCGGGGTGTTACAGCCCGATTCACAGTCAACGGCCGGTTCCATGTGAACCCGTCAAGAACAGAGTGGTTTTCGGTTTTCAGTTCAAGGGGCTGTCCCGTGTCCGTTCATATGCAGTTGGATTTGTCGGAGCTGAATCGCGATCTCTTGTCGATGTGCTCGCGCGTCGAAGACATGATTCACCGCGCCGTGAATCTTCTTTCCGTTCCGAATCTGGAAGAAACCCAGCGCCTGATCCGGGATGATCTCGACATCGACCGCTGGGACGTTCGAATTGAAGACGCCTGTCTGAAAATCCTGGCGTTGTATCAACCCGTCGCGATTGATCTGCGGCGGATCACGACCGTGATGAAAGTGGCCGGTGAACTCGAACGGGTGGCGGATCTCGCGGTGAATATCGCCGAGCGTGCCAGCGGCCTGTTGAACTCACCTCAGGTCGTGATCCCGGATCAGCTGAAAGTCATGGCAGAACGGGCTGTGAATATGCTGCGTCGCAGCATCGATGCCTATGTCGACCTGAACAGTGAAGTCGCCCGGCAGATCTGCGTGGAAGATACCGAGATCGATGAAATGAATCGGGGAGTGATCAATCAGCTGATTGACGCCATGCACCGGTCACCGGACCAGCTGGATCCGTTACTGCATCTGTTCTCGGCAGTGCGCCAGGTGGAACGCGTGGCCGATCATGCCACGAATATCGGGGAAGATGTCGTTTATCTTGTCGAAGGCCGCATCATTCGCCATGCCCGCAAGTTCGAAGGAGAGGCGCCAGCCGTCCCATGAGCCAGCCGAAAATTCTGATTGTGGAAGACGACCAGAGCATTTTAGAGGCCCTGCAGTACAACTTCCGGAAAGAAAATTTCGAAGTCTCAGTCGCCTCGAACGGGCGCGATGCCCTGCTGCAGGTCCAGCGACAGGTGCCAGACGTCATTGTGCTGGATCTGATGATTCCCCCCCCGGATGGACTTCAGGTCTGCCGGCAATTGCGCAGTGATGCACGCACCAAGAATGTGCGGATCCTGATTCTCACCGCCAAGGATGAAGAACTGGACGAAGTGCTGGGCTTCAACATGGGAGCGGATGACTATGTCTCGAAACCGTTCCGTGTGAAAGCTCTCGTCGAACGGGTGAAAGCACTGCTCCGTCGTCCTCAGGGAGAAGTCAGTGAACATGACATCCTGTCGATCGGCGGCATCGAGATCGATCGCACCCAGCATCTGGTCAAACTGGATGGGGAAGAACTGCTGCTGACACCGACCGAGTTCCGCCTTCTCTGGACACTGGCCCGACAGCCCGGCAGAACATTCAGCCGGAACGAACTCCTGGATTGCTGCCGGGGAGAGGATGCGAACTCGATGGAACGAACGATTGACGTCCACGTTCGGGCGCTCCGCAAAAAACTCGAAGGACGGGCAGACCAGGTCGAGACAATTCGAGGAATCGGTTATCGATTCAAACCTGGGCGAACGGCTTGAGCCGGGTGGTCTTCGACCGCATCGCAACAGATGGCTCTGGCGTCGCCAATGGATCAGTGCGTCACTTCGCTCCGCAGGAGTGTTGCGCAATCGTGACCGGTCTTCGACCGAAACCGTGATGTCACCTCTTTTTCGCCCACTGACCTTTTCACTCACTGACACGGGAATTCTTTTCCAGATCGGTTTTCCTGCTGTTGTCCCAGGCGCTATGATGCGCGCAGGGATTTGACCGCCATGTGTTCGAGCGAAGGCTTGATCATGTCGTCACGACAGCTGCTGTTATTCGATCTGGAAACGCCTGTGACCTCGCCTGCCTGGAATTCGATCCATCATCTGGACTGCCTGGCGGGCATGGCCGCCATGGATGCAGGCAGTGTCGATCTCGCGTTTGCCGATCCCCCCTTCAACATCGGCTACCAGTATGACGTCTACGACGACCGGAAGGAGCACCAGCACTATCTGGACTGGTCACGGCAGTGGATGACGCAGGTGCATCGGGTACTGAAACCGAGTGGAACCTTCTGGCTGGCAATCGGAGATGAGTACGCCGCGGAATTAAAACTGCTCGGACAGGAAATTGGATTTCACTGCCGCAGCTGGGTGATCTGGTACTATACCTTTGGCGTGAACTGCGTGCAGAAGTTCACCCGCTCTCATGCTCACCTGTTTTACTTCGTCAAGGATCCCGACAACTTCACCTTCCGATCCGAGGAACTTGAAAACCGGATTCCGTCTGCGCGACAACTTGTCTACAACGACAAACGGGCGAATCCCCGCGGACGATTGCCGGATGACACCTGGATCCTCCGCCCGCAGGATCTGGCGGATTGTTTTTCTTCTGCGGAAGACACCTGGTACTTTCCGCGTGTCGCGGGAACCTTCAAAGAACGGGCCGGTTTTCACGGCTGCCAGATGCCGGAACAGTTACTGGGGCGCATCATCCGGTTCTGTTCTCATTCCGGCGAACGGGTACTGGATCCCTTCTCCGGCAGCGCGACGACGCTGGCGGTCGCGAAGAAGCTGGGCCGGGAATACATTGGATTTGATCTCTCGGAAGATTACATCGCCGCAGGACGGGCACGTCTGGAACGGTGCGAGCCCGGCATGCCGCTCGATGGTGCGCCGGAACCGACCATGAGTGCCCCCAGCACAACCGCGGGACGCCCACTCGTGATCGCTGAGGACCTGCAGGCGGTCAAACAGCCATCGAAACGCAAAGCCAAACCCCGCCCCCGTCGATCATGACCACTGGATCTTCTTCAATGCGGACGACCTGGCTGATCTGTGGCCTGCTGGCCGTCTCGTTGCTGCAGATCAGTCTTCTCTGGCTTTTCTCTGTTCCGCTGGGAGTTCCCGGGGAATGGGTCTGGCCCCGGCTGAATCCCATTGTCCCGGTCGTCGGGATGATCTGGCCGGCCCTCCTGATGGGGGGGCTGCTGACAGGATATGTGTTCTGGAATGCCGGTCAGATGGAATCCGCCACGCGCAGAACCCGTTGCCTGCTGTTGCTCGGACTCTGGATCCTTGGAAGCGGATGGATCCTGGCACTCATCGCTTCGACACCGGGCATTGCCGGACTGAACCGCATTCCCTTCGTCCTGTACTACACCCGATCTTCCGGTTATTTCACTCAGGCGGAAGAAAACCGGCAGCAGGTTGCCGCATTCCTTGAAGGATACCAGGCACGGATTGCGGACAGCAGCAATCCGGAAAACCATCTGCATCTGGGGACCCATCCACCGGGACTGACGTTGAGTCTGATCGGGATGCTGAAGGCGTGCGAATCGATTCCCGGGCTGACAACACTGCTCACGGTCACTCAACCTGAAGGGGTTCGAGACAGTGTCATCACCATTCAGGAAATGGAAGCCGGCAGTGGACGTGCGGTTCGGCTCAGGGACGTGGAAGCCGCTGTGCTTTGGGGAGCCTCCCTCCTGACAGTGTTGTTCGCAGCTGGAGCCTGTTTTCCGTTGTATCTGCTGGCACGTCGCAGTGTCCCGGCGTCGGCGGCCTGGTGGGGAGCGGCGTTCTGGCTGCTCGTTCCGGCGATCGCAGTCTTTGTCCCGAAGTCCGATGTCCTGTTCGCAGGGGTGTCGATGGGGGCCCAGTGCTTATGGCTGCTGGCACTGGACCGGAACAGTCTGGTGACCGGCTGGCTCACCGGACTGGTGATGTGTGTCGCGTTGACTCTCAGTCTGGCGTTTGCTCCGGTGGCCCTGATGCTGTTGCTTCAGGGAATCGTCACTGCCGTGTTGCTGCGAACAGGAACAGACGGAAAGAGCCTGCTGCAAGAACGCTGGAAGCCGGCCACGGGAGCCATGGCCGCACTGGGGTGCTGGCTCGGTCTGGCGGGACTGCTGGGAAAGATGAATCTGCTGGAGATCTGGCTTCAGAACCTGCGAAATCATGCGGCGTTCTACGATCACAACGCCCGAACCTATGGCGCCTGGCTGCTGGAGATTCCCGTCGAGCTGGGCTGTTCGCTCGGAGCCCCTGTGGCATTAATGGCACTGTCTGGCGTGATCGCCTTGCTGCGGAAGCCGGATGCACGCTCATTCGAACTTCTGATTCCCGTCGGAGTCTGGACCTGCCTGTGGCTCAGCGGAAAGAACATGGGAGAAGCAGCGCGCCTCTGGGTGTTCCTGATGCCATACCTTCTCTGGTGTGCGACGAGAACCATCCAGCAGTGGCAATCCCGACCGTCAGGAGTTTCCCTCCTGGCCGCTGCGTTTCTCCTGCAGATGACCGTCTGCGTCGCGACAGCAATCCGGGTGGATGGCTTCGGATTCAGTGAACTGATGAAGTAGAGCCGTTTGCTCTGCCGGGTCCCCGCGCCGCGCGTGCTGCGATTGACGAAACGCTGCCATTCGCAAGCAGATCAAACAACTCCGGGCGGAAGCCTGTCTTCGTCCCCATCCGATCCGAAAATGATGAAGCGTGATGAACGGTTCTGCTCTGGCTTTGAACACGACAGCGGCCAGGCGTCCGCTCGGGAAGGATCAATATTCTCCGACCACTTCGCCCGAAGAACGGGTTCCCAGTGCGCGCCAGATGGCGAGATTTATGTTCTCACTAATCGTTCGGACCGAACCGTCCATCATCGCGGCATTGACGGTTCCCGAGTGATAACTGCGGGAGGTGATGACGGCATAAGAGGCGATGGTCTGGCTGGATCCTTCCTGCTTGGAATTGAAATCAATATCATCCCCTTGATTGCACTGGTTCATCCCGTGCGGGCTCGCCACCTTGCTGTTGGGGCCGGTCGCCGTCGTGAATCCATCGTGATGAATCCGGCCGTCAGGCCATTCCGTGTGCCCGTTCGGACGACACCAGTCTGAAACGGGAATCTTCCCGATGACAGCGGCCAGCGTCGCATCCGGCATGCCGTTCCCGTTGGCCGGTACTGCGTTTCTCGCGTATTTCTGCTGGGCTTTCACTTCGGACGCCAGCAGTGTGTTGCTCGTTCCATCCGAAAAATTCTGAAAGCCATATCTGGTATTCGGCCCAAACGATCCGTCTCCGGCTTGACCCGTGGTTGGATCAAAGACGAGCCAGGTTCCGAAATTGAATCCATACGTCGTGGGATAAAGTGGGCTGGCTTCTTTGAGTGAGCCATTGCTGTACGTGACAACACGTGCCGTATTCGATCCTGGATCACTGGGGCAGCCGTAGACGGCGATCTTCAGGCCGCTCAATGCCGCGACGCTGTCCCAAGCCAGGGTCAGATCGACACGCTGAGCCAACGCTCCGAGTTCCAGATAGGGGAGCAGACGTCCATGCACTCCCCAGGAGGCATTGGAGTCTTCTTCCGTAATTCTGGAAATGTCGATTCCGGCACTCATTGGGAAGTAGCGGTTTGCGGACTGGTAATTGTGGACAGCCAGTCCCAGCTGCTTGAGATGATTTTTGCACTGTGTCCGGCGTGCCGCCTCGCGCGCCTGTTGAACCGCCGGGAGGAGCAGAGCAATCAAAATCGCGATAATCGCGATGACGACCAGCAATTCGATCAGCGTAAACCCCGCTCGGGGCCGGGAAAGAACATGCATCGCTCTCACCTGCAGGACGCCACAGAAACCAGACACCGCCAACACTGACGATTTCGTTATTCTGCCATTTCCTACGCGAGGCATTCCAGACATGTGAGAAAATTCCGGAAGAATTCCTCAACGGGAACCTGCAAGTTCGCCTGAGTGAAGCGGGAGAACTCCCTCCCCACGGAGAAGGAAGACATGGTGCGGCACTCCGAGGGGGCCGGACTGGCTACCCCAGCATTTCCTCCAGAACGGATTTTGGTGCGAGATCGTACTTGAGCGGTTCCATCGAGAAGGAGGCCCGGCCCTGGGACAGGCTGCGGACATGCGAGGAATACCCGAACATTCGGGCCAGTGGAACTTCTGCCTGCAATGCGGTCAGGTGATCCCGATGCTCGCTCGCGAAGATCCTGGCATGACGCTGATTCAGGTCCCCCTGAATGTTGCCGACGAATTCACTCGGGGTGACCACTTCCAGTTTCATCACGGGTTCGAGAAGTCCGATTTCTCCTTGAGTCAATGCACTCTGAACGGCATGCGTTGCGGCCGCTCGCAATGCTTCTTCAGTCGTTTCTCCAGGGCGATATCCGACACCGAGAATCGTGATCTTCGTTTTGATGATGGGGTAACCGAGTTTTCCACCTGACTGAGCCGATTCTTTCACGGCTTCACGAACCACCACTTCCATCTCAGGGGGCAGAGCGTCTGCCGGCAACAATGAGATGACGGTGATCGGTTGTTCTGACTCGAACGGTTCGACGCGGACACGGACACTGGCAAACGCCGTTTCGCCACCCACGGAACGATGAAATGTTTCTTCGGCTTCGGATTTTCCACGGACCGTTTCCCGGTAAGAAACGCGCGGCTTGTGAACCCGGACGTTGAGATTGAAGTCGCGCTGCAGACGTTCTTTCAGAATCTCGAGGTGAAGTTCCCCCATCCCGGAGATCAGTGTCTGCCCCGTTTCTTCGTTCACCTTGGCTTTGAAGGTGGGGTCCTGGCGGGCCAGTCGGGCGAGTGCCTCTTCCAGCTTCTTTCGATCGGCATTCGTCTCCGGTTCGACCGCCATGGAAATGACGGTTTCAGGAAAATTGATCGACTCCAGCAGAATGGGGGTCTGCTGTTCGCAGAGCGTATCGCCGGTCGCGACATCTTTCGGGCCGATGACGCCGCAGATGTCTCCGGCTTCAACGGTATCCGTCTCAATTTTTTCGCGGGCGTCCGCCTGAATGTGCCACATCTGGCTGCAGAACTCTTTCTTCCCGGTGCGGGGGTTCAGCAGTCGCGTTCCAGATTTCAACACTCCGGAATACACACGGACAAAGCAGAGATCCGCATGCTTGTCGGCGACGATCTTGAAGATCAGCGCGGTCAGCGGTTCGTCGTTTCGAGGATGCCGGATGAGTTCCGTTGACTCATTTTTCTTGGGCTTCGGGTTGATCCCTTTGACAGGCGGGACATCCAGCGGACTGGGAAGATATCTCGCGACTCCATCCAGGATCGGCTGAACGCCGACATAATGCAGCGACGTCCCGGTAAAGGTCGGCTGCAGATCGCCGGCAATGGTCGCTTCACGAAGAAGACGATGGATGGTTTCATCCGGAAGGTCTCCTTCCGCGAAGAATTGCTCCATCGCCGTGTCATCCCGTTCCGCGATCAGATCGATCAGTTTGCCGCGCCATTCTTCGGCGACAAGCTGATACTCTTCAGGGATCTCTTCTTCGCGAATCGTCCGCCCCTGGTCAGCGGCATCGAAGTACAACGCTTTTCGTCGGATCAAATCAATGATCCCGCTGAATCCGTGTTCGGCTCCGATTGGAATCGTCAACGGAACAGGCTTCGCCTTGAGACGTTTTTCCATCTGCCCGAGCGTCCGCTCAAAGCTCGCGCCGATCCGGTCCATCTTGTTGATGAAGCAGAGTCGGGGAACCTGATAGCGGTCTGCCTGACGCCAGACGGTTTCGCTTTGCGCTTCGACTCCCTCGACGGCGCTGAAGACCACCACGGCGCCATCGAGCACCCGCAGGCTTCGCTCGACTTCTGCAGTGAAGTCGACGTGCCCCGGTGTGTCGATCAGGTTGATTCGAATCTCTTTCCACTTGCAGGTGACTGCCGCGGAATAGATCGTGATTCCGCGTTTGGCCTCTTCCGGGTCGAAGTCGGTTTCGGTGGTTCCGTCATCGACGTTCCCCATTTTGTGAATCGCCCCGGCGTAAAACAGGATTCGCTCGGTCGTGGTCGTCTTCCCGGCGTCAATATGGGCAACGATTCCGATGTTCCGCAGCTTTTCAATGGGAAACGACATTGCGATTCACTGTTTCAAAGAACGTGACGAAAACTCTGAACCCGATCGACTGAGACATCAGTCCGGTCACTGGAACTCCGCCAGAACCGTGGTCTGAAAACAAGTTTAGCTGCACACGGTGAATGTGCAGCTAAACGGCAAATCAAATTGTGCAAATTCTTCTGGACAGGATTACCAGCCGAAGTGAGCGAACGCCCGGTTGGCGTCGGCCATACGATGCACGTTTTCCCGCTTGGTCATCGCGGTTCCTTCACGCTTGTAAGCGGCCATGAACTCGTCGGCGAGTGATTGCGCAATCGGGCGGCCTTTACGGCCACGAACGGCTTCCAGGATCCAGCGAATGGCCAGAGCCTGCTGGCGGCGGCTGCTCACTGGGGTTGGAACCTGGTAAGTGGCTCCCCCGACTCGCTTGGAGCGGACTTCCATGTGAGGCTTCACATTTTCCAGAGCCTGCGTGAACACTTCGACCGCTGGAACGTCGGTGATTTTCTTTTCGATGATTTCGATCGCATCGTAGAACACGCCGAAGGCAACACTCTTCTTGCCGTCGTACATCAGGCAGTTCACGAATTTGGTGACCAGTTTGGATCCAAAGCGGGGATCCGGTTTCAGCTGAGACTTACTGGCAGTAAAGCTCTTCGCCATGACTCTCTCTTCAACACAATTTCACAACAGGCTCACGGAATTCAGACGGATGCGACGACACCCCCTGGGGGGCCTCCGCAGCCTACGGCCTGTACAACAGACCGATCTTACTCCACCGGCGACATTGCCGGCGTCATGAAACAAGCGGAGCCCACTTGGGCTCCGCCTGAAATTTGAGATGGGAATTATTTCGGGCGTTTCGCACCGTAACGGCTGCGGGCCTGGCGACGCTTCTGGACGCCAAGGGTATCGAGCACCCCGCGGATGACTTTGTAACGAACCCCTGGCAAATCGCGAACACGACCACCGCGAACGAGCACGATGGAGTGTTCCTGAAGGTTGTGACCTTCCCCAGGAATGTAAGCGGTCAACTCTTTGCCGTTGGACAACCGCACGCGGCAGATCTTCCGCAACGCCGAGTTCGGTTTCTTCGGCGTCATGGTACGAACCTGCAAGCAGACGCCCCGCTTCTGCGGAGCCCCTTCCAGCAACGGAGTTTTCGTCTTCGAAGTCTGCTTTTTGCGTGGCTTGCGGATCAGCTGGTTGATTGTCGGCATGGAACCGTTCGTCGCGTTTCTACAGTACAAAAATGCTCAAAGCACTCGACAAAATCACCGCCGAGGTGCAGGGAATCGAGAACTTTAATCAGAACGACGGGCAGGGTCAAGCGTCTTGCCGACCAGCAAACCGATGCTCGATCTGATTCACTCGAGATCATCAGGCATCCCCGCCGCCGCTTCTCCGTCTCCGTCGCATGGATTCGGCTCAAAAATCTCCCGAACCACTTTCACCACAGACAGTTACAGCAATGCTTCCACCAAATGGGACGCCGGCCTCTCCAGAGCATGGCCGATCCTCTTTTTTCGAACAGGGACTCTTGATTTCCGAACGCAGCATACAAGCTGAGACGGTTCATCCCCATTGCTTCCGTCAGTTCCGGAAGTGTGATTCCTCGTCCCCGTTTCGCCAGCCCCCCCCCCCCAGCGCCTGCTCGGGATCAAATGGTCAGGGGCGTCCGACAGGCATCAGTTTTGAGAATATCCTGACCGGTCGGTACAGAACCTGTCGGCGAAATCCTGACCGATACGGAAATAACAGCTCCGTCAGCAGGAACTCATCATCGAGCGAGACCCGTTGTCACCAATCGAAATTTTTCACTCGGCCTTAAGCGACTTTCGGTGGCGAGGAAGCAACGGCAACATGTCGTCGCGGAGCCTGTAATAGCCAGGAGACTCGATTTCCAACATGACCTCCTTCTCGCCAACACGAACTAACGCTTCAGCGCACCCAAAACAGACCAGGACATCGACCTGTCCTTCCGGCCCGTTGAACCTGATCAAGGCATCAGGATGAAAGCCACCGCAGAACTTGCCCCCCAAATACCCTCCGAACGATCGATGATTCGAACAGATCTCCTGAAGCATCAGGGCATCGCGAGTTTGTATCGTCAGCTTCGTTTTGTAGAACGTGTAGGAGAGGAACTGAAAGGTCTGTTCGCCGGGTTCGGGCATGACGAATTCCTTCATCCCCGTCCGCTTCAAGCCTTCGTAGAGTTCCACAGTGGTTGCAGTGCCGATGATCGGCAGAATGCTTCCCACCTCTTCCAGGTAAAGTTTGTCAAGACGCAGCCGTTCCTTGAGTTTGTATATGGATTCTTCCAGCCGTGCTGCATCTAACATCTGCCGTTGCGTCGGATCGAGTATTTTGAGCGATTCCGTTTCAGACTCACTCTGCAGTATTTTGAGTTGACGTTTCCCGGTTGCAATCGCTTTTTCAATTAGAGCAATTTGATTTCCATATTTGGATTCCACTTCCCAGAGCCGTTCCCGTTGGGATTCCGATCCTGAAATCTCAGTCGAACCAATGAACAACGGGACAGGCTCATCACCGATTCCGAAACCTGCGAAGAGGAGGACAAGTAACATCACTCCAAAAGCCGTTTTCATGGCCTCATCCCCTCTCTGAATCGATCGGAAATCAGGAAACCGTGGCGACCAATTCGCCACATTGCCGTTGGCGGCTCTTCAGATCCTAACAGACTGCGGAAGATCGAGAAGATCACTCGAGAGATGTTTTGCAACGGCCTGTTATCGATCGCGTTTCGCGACCAGCTGCTGCTGATATTCGGGAAAGCTGAGCCAGCGGATGTTGTTGGAACGCAGTTCCCGTTCCCAGTGGCTGATCAGGCGGCGGTCGACCGACTGGAATTCCCAGGAGAACTGATGATCGGCACGGAACCGCATCAACTCAGCCCGGGGGCCCTGCTGGAACTGCAGGTCGACCTGAGTCGGAAGCAACTGTGCCTGGCGAAGAGAGTCATTCAGTTTCAGTCGGGCAGCGGGGAAGGTCGCATTGCGCCGCAGGACAAAGTTCAAACGGGCGGCCCAGTCGGCGTAATCCAGATACTGTTGAATGCACTGCGGGGATTCGACACGCGACGTTTTCACGGTGTACTGCAGTGGTTCCGCCTGCATCACAAAACGCTGTTCGGCTTCGTTCAGTGTCGTTTCGAATTCCGGAGCAAACTGAAACTCCACCAGACTGGCCAGTCGCAACGAGCGTTCATCTCCCTGATTCCGCATCTGTTCCAGCATGCGGGTGGTTTCCGACTTGGTGACGTCGAGGGAATGGTTCACTTCCGAAAAAGGAACTTCCGTCGCCAGATAGTTCTTCCCCAGAATGACGAACCGGTGATGGACCGGCTCATAGATGACCACTTCGCCGGCCTCTTCCATGTAGTCATAGACTTTGCCGGCGTGAAACAGCGTCAGGCTGTGTGACAGCACCCGCGGAGCGGATCCCGGATTCGTCAGTTCACTGACTGTTGTATAGACGCGCATATCCTGCGCGGAGACGGTCGTCGTGACGGAATTCCAGCCTGTCAACAGGAGACAGATGATCGGCAGGGTTCGAAACATCACAAGTCAGGCTCCGGGGAAAGGGCAGGAACAGCAATTCCATTCTCTCGGGCAGCTTGCTCCTGCCAGATGCCAGCGCAGCGCGCGGAGACTGGAGGATTCCAGAGAATCATTGCCGGGGGCGGACTCTACGGAGCGATTTGAGAATCCGACAAGAGGGGAACCGGATTCGGCCGGGAAATCTGCCGGTTGAACGATTCCAGCGGCGCGAAGTGACAATTTCTGCCGGTTGAGACTGATGAGTTCCGGAGCATCGCTGATCCCGGACCGAGAACTGTCACGAGACGATTTTCAACCCGACCGGCAGACTTTCCCCGAACATCAGCGCCGTGGTTCCGGTTTCCAGCTCACCGCCATGTTCGACCAGTTCCAGGTAACTGGCAGGGGCCTGATGCTTTGCCAGCCATTTCTGAGCGGCCAGTCGCCACTCCGGGGCCAGGTCCCGGTAACGATCTCCCGTGCGTCGTGACAGCAGCATCACGGTCAGCAGCATTTGAGAAGAGGGGACCGATTCTTTGAGAAGTTCCTTGAGCCAGTTGGAAACTTTGTTCACATCGATCACTTCGTTCAACGGACCGTACAGGGGTTGCCGTGCGCCGAGCCGTCCGATGGCCCAGATTATCGCCGCATGAGATTTCTGCGTTTCCTCTCGTGCGAGCAGTTCCAGCGCAATCTCTCCCATCTCCAGCTTCCAGGGGGCGGGAAGTCTCTCCAGAGATCCCAGCATCCGCCACGATTCAGAATTGTCCGGAGCGATGACGGCTTTCTTTCCTCCTTTGGACGCCCGCCAGCGACGACGGTCTTCCCGCAGAGACGTGAGTAACGGAGTCGCCAGTGCCTGCTGCTGACCGCCGGTCAAACCCCCGGAGATTCGCCTCCAGAGAATCCACCATTCATTCATCGTCGTTGGCCCCGGATGAACCAGACGCCCGCGCAGCAACCTCCAGGTTTCCGCCACCCGCCAGTCATCGAGCGCCAGTCCGTAACCCGGCCGCAGGGAAAACCCCAGCAGGTTCAACCAGCGGGCTTCATGGTCCGCTCCCTTCTGACGGCCGGACTCCAGTACCAGCAGCATTTCCCAGATCTGTCGTAAGAGTGCGGGTGGCCAGGCCTCCCGATTCAAATCCAGCAGTTCTGAAATCCTCTTCGGGAGTCCGGCGGGGCGCTGCGACGCTGCCGGCCCGAAGGTCGCTGAGAGGAATTCCTGCACACTGTTGACCGACGCTTCATCCAGAACCCCGGCCGCTTCACCGGTTCCAGTGTGTCCTTCCAGATCCGTTTGCGTCGCCGAGCGAATGTCGAACTGCAACTGCCAGGAACGGGGACCATCCACTTCGCTGCACCAGACTTGAAGTGTGCCGATTTCCGTCAACTTCGCATGCAACTGCACGGTCAATGTGGCTGCCTGCTTTTCTTTCCCGAACCGCAGGACCGTTCGGATCGGGGGCAACGGAGTCAGTTGTTCCCGTTCGATCGGAATCAGCGAACCGGCTCGGTCTGTCAAACGCAGGCTGGAGTGGAACAGTGGAAACTCGACGGGAGCGGCCACGGTCAGCGTAAATGTCCGCTCCGGCAGCAACACGTCGGTCCCCGGCTCCGTTCCGGCCGGCAACAGACAGAGTGCCTGCATTTGCGGTTGCCCGGCCGCGTCGAGTCCTTCCACACCGATGTAATAGGTTCTGGGAAGTCCCGCTGCGATCCGGACTCCCTGGTTGCGACGTACCATCCCGTAATAAGCCGCTCCCCGGGCAACGGCCAGGTCATGCCGTCGATTCTCGAGAACGATCGGACTCCAGTTCGGATCGTCTTCCGCGTACCAGCTGCGAATCACATCCAGCACCCGCTGTTGAATCAGGGGAGACAGGAATGCCCCCCCGTTGAACAGCACAATATCCGGACGTCTGGAATTGAATTCCTCATCGATTTGATCGACACCGGACAGGTGTGCTTCGAGGAAGCTCGCAAGATGCCGTGTGACGGCCGGATCGCTGGCATACGGCAACCCGAACTCCTGAAATCCTGAACTCTGCCTGCGGGGACGTTCTGACAGAGACACCCTGGGGAAGAACCCTTCGAGGAGAATCTGTTCCGCATCTTGACGAGTGATTTCCGTCGACCGGGCTCCACCGACCAGTCGTGATCCCGATCCCGGAATCGTCACGGTTGCGGAATCGGGGGGGGCGCTGGCCAGCAAAATTTCTTTCGCCTGACGACAGACCCGCACCAGACTTCCCCACTGACGCGGCTCCAGCTGACCTCCTCCGGACAGTCGGGGCTCGAAGGCATGTGCCAGGGCGAGATCGAGATTGTCGCCACCAAGAATCAGGTGTTCTCCCACGGCGATTCGATGGAACTGGACCTGCTGCGTGGCATGAGCCTTGACCCGAATCAGCGTGAAGTCGGTGGTGCCGCCGCCAATGTCGCACACCAGAATGTTCTGCCCCGGCTGAACCAGCGTCTGCCAGCGATCGGCATGGGCATGCAGCCAGGCATAGAAAGCGGCCTGTGGTTCTTCAATCAGCATGATGCGCGGGATGCCCGCCCGTTTCGCCGCCTCGATCGTCAGCTCGCGCGCCACTTCATCGAAGCTGGCAGGGAGCGTGATCACGACCTCCTGCTGCTCCATCGGGCAATCGGGATGAACGTGATTCCAGGCGGCGCGCATCTGGGCGAGATATGCAGAACTGACGTCCACCGGAGACCGGCGCGGAACATCGTCACTGCCGCGCCAGGGCAGGAGCGCCGACGTCCGATCGACGCCGGCATGACACAGCCAGGACTTCGCCGACTCCACGACCCGGCCCGGAACCAGTTTCCCCTGTTCCCGTGCGAAGACACCGACCACGTGCCCGGACGATTCCGATTCCCAGGGCATTTTCAGTGCATCGGCAGGGAACTCGTTCTCCGCCGGCAGATAGTAAAAGCTGGGGAGCGTTTCACGTGCTTCCACTTCACCGGGAGCAATGCGTTGAGGAATCAGAAATGTTTCAACGGTCCAGTGCTCGGCGAGTGTGTCGACAAACGAGACGGCGGAATTCGTTGTCCCCAGATCGATCCCGATCACATAACGGGCCGGGACGGGATTTGACGGAATTGGAGAACTTGAGGACATCACAGCAGACTTGAGTGGTAAAGAACGATTCAATCACAGAACGGAAGTCCGAGCCGGGCTCCCTGTCCTTTTCCGTCAGTTCGTCACGCGCCGGACAAACTCCATCAACGGAGCATACCCCGGGGTGACCATCGACCCGTGATCGGTTCCGGGGAATTCAATCAACGTCACATCAGGATGTCCGACGGTTTTCAGCATCCGCCACAAGTAAGCATTCTCTTCATAGCGCGCCATCAGTTCCCGTTCCCGATCCCCTGTCAGCAGAAGCATGGGAGGAGCGTCTTTGCGCAGATGATAGAGCGGAGCGAGTTCATTGATCAGTGGTTGCATGCGGGGAACCTTCAGTTCCGCACGCGCGGCAACATGGGTCACCGTCTGCCCCGAGAAGGGAGCCAGCCCGGCGAACTGACTCGGCTCCATCTGATACTTCGCCAGCCATTGCGGGTCGAGCCCGATCATCATCGCCAGATATCCCCCGGCGGAATGCCCGCTGATCACGATCTTCTCGGACGAACCACCGTATTTCCCGATCTCACGATGCACCCAGGCAGAAGCGGCGGCAGCATCGTCGAGACACGTCGTCACCGGCACACCGGGAGTCAGCCGATAACCGGCCGTGACCACTCCGATTCCTTCCTTCAGCAGCGGCTCTGGAAAATGCTTGTCCCCTGCGACGAGCCCGCCGCCGTGAAACCAGATGACTGTCGGAAAATTCTTCTGACCTTTGGGAATGGCCACATCGAGACGGCAGCGGGCCTGGCCCTCCGTATTCAGTGTGGCATGATCCGTGCGATAGGGAAGATCCCGGATGATCGTGACTTCCGGGGGAGCTTCTGCCTGCAGAGCCCCCCAGGAGAGCAGGATCAGACACACCCCAACACCAATTCGCAGTCGTTCCTGTCGCATGCGGATTCCTGTCAAAAACATCGTAGACTTGAACATCGTGGACCTGTTCTGAATGTTTCCGGTGGAGCCGCACGACTCCATCTCAGGGTAGACCAGTTTGGTCTATCGTGTGCCCGCCCGTGTTGTTTTAGACAGGCGCGCGTTTCAATGGATGAAACGCGGGTGCCCGCGTGGCAGGACGTCTGACATGTTTTACAAAAACGCTCTATGATTCACTGTGTGAGCCATCCGGATTTGGCTCGTCGGTTGTCAGGCCAATGATACTCAGCAGTTCCGGCAGTGTGCTGGCCACTCGCAGGAGGCTCCGATTCTCTAGTCTCATATATCCGCTGTCGAGTGCCCGATCCATCATCAGAATCAACGGGTCGAAATAGCCGTTGATATTCCAGATCGCAATCGGCTTCTGATGAAACCCCAGTTGAGCCCAGGTCAACACTTCGAACAGTTCTTCAAATGTCCCCAATCCGCCGGGGAGGGCAATAAACGCATCCGACAATTCCGACATCAAGGCTTTTCGCGTGTGCATCGAGACGACCACCCGCATGTCGGTGACACCGGCGTGTGCGAGTTCCCGATGGACGAGTGACTCCGGAATGACTCCGGTCACCGTTCCCTGCGCTGCCAACACGGCATCCGCCAGAATCCCCATGATTCCGACGTTTCCGCCCCCGTACACGAGATGCACGTCCCGCCGGGCCAGTGCGGTTCCTAACTCTGTTGCCGCGGTGCGCCAGGCAGGATCATTGCCCGCCCGTGATCCACAGAACACACACACCGATTTCACCATCATCCGACTCCACTCCCTGGTCTCTTTCTTGTCTCTTTCGAGCGTTTTCGCAAAACATGTCAGACGTCCTGCCACACGGGCACCCGTGTTTCTTCCGTCGAGAACCGCACTGCGCGGGCACATGATCGACGGAAGCTGGTCGAACGAAGTCTGGTCTGGACACTTCGACTCCCGGCAGGTTCAGGCAGAAAAGGTTGAACTTTACTGCAGGGTCCGGACCAGATTCACGCCAGCCAGCGAGCCGCGTCTTTGGCATGATATGTCAGAATCATGTCGGCTCCCGCACGGCGAATGCTGGTCAGAATCTCAAGCGTGACGCGCTGCTCATCAATCCAGCCGTTCGCAGCGGCCGCTTTGACCATCGCATACTCCCCACTGACGTTGTAGGCCGCAAGCGGCAGTTCCGGAAACGCGTCCTTCACCCGACGGATGATATCCAGATAACTCAAGGCCGGCTTCACCATCAGAATGTCGGCTCCCTCGGTGACGTCGAGTTCGACTTCACGCAGCGCCTCATTGGAGTTGGCGGGATCCATCTGATACGTCGCACGATTTCCAAACTGCGGCGCACTTTCCGCCGCATCACGGAATGGACCATAGAAGCCGGAGCAGTATTTCGCCGCGTAACTCATGATTGGCAGATGAGAATATCCGGACTCATCGAGCGCCTGTCGCAGGGCATCGATCATGCCGTCCATCATACCGCTGGGAGCGATCATGTCCGCCCCCGCCTGGGCATGGCTGACCGCCTGCTCCTGCAGAATCCGCAGTGTGGCATCATTGTCGACATCAACAAGGCCATGCTCTTCTTTCAGAATACCGCAGTGGCCATGGTCGGTGAATTCACAGTAGCAGACATCGGTGATGACCAGCAGCGAGTCATCGACCGACTTGATCTCCTGAATCGCCTGTTGAATGATTCCAGTCTTGGAACGGGCATCTGATCCGGTGGCATCTTTGTGTTCGGGAATCCCAAACAGGATGACACCCGGAATTCCCAGCGTGCGGATTTCCCGAATCTCCGCTGCCAGCCGGTCGACTGACAACTGCGATTGCCCTGGCATCGAGCCGATCGGAATGTGCTGGCCGCGTCCATGGCGAACGAACAACGGCAGAATGAAGTCCCCGGGAGACAATGACGTTTCACGCACAAGTTCCCGCAACTGCGGGTGCCTGCGAAGTCGGCGGAGTCGGGTCGAAGGAAACATCGATCATTTTTCTTCGTTGATGAACAACAGTGATTGGATGCCGCGGAGATGTCCACTCCGCAATCTCAATATCAGACTGGACGCCACTCTCCTGCGAGAGTTCGCCAGTCACTCCATGGTCTCTTCCGCGTCGAAAGATTCTTCGGATTCGTGACGCCGGTATCCTTGCCAGACAACTCCAGGACGGTCCCGGAAGGTGTCGTCACCGGACTGCACATGCAGCAGCATCGGCACGGCGGTTTCACACAGGCTCTGCAGAGTGGTAACCCGATCGACCGCATCCTGATCCGAGACCGCCAGAACTCCCCAGTCGATGGTGTATCGATCCCAGTTCTCCTGCCCGGCCAGGCATCCTTCCGAATTTTTCCAGTCAGCACTGACTGGCTGCAGCATCTGAACCCGATAGAAGCGAATGTCGTCCGTCTCCGTCTCGCGGTCCCGCAATGATTGCAGATACGGATCGGAAAGCAGACCGGCACGCAGCATTCTCTGATACAGCTGTTTCCGCAGCGGATCCTCTTCAGGCCAGGGGAGAACGGCATCGCAGAGGAGCTCCGCAATGCGGACCAGTCCGTGGAGTGACAGATAATCGGCATCGACAAATCGCAGATTCAGGAACTGTTTCAATGAATCGCGAGCCTGTCCCATGTGTCCCTGCGCGGCCTCCGCGCAGCTGCGGATGGCGAGCAGGTGCATCTGGCCGGGAGGATGATTCTTCTGCTCCTGATCCAGTTCGCGGAGACAGGCCAGCTGGTCTCCCAGCTGAAAATGGGCCAGTCCCCGATAGTAGTGATGCCAGGCCGGAATTTTATCCACCAGCTTTGCATGCCGGTTCAGGTAAGTCAGCACGACGTCATACTGCTCAAGTTGTAACGCCGTCATTGCCGCTTCCCAGGCGACCTTGGCATCTTTGGTTCCCTTTCGCAGGCAGAGATCCAGCACGGCCAGCGCATCGCGGGGACGGTCGGTCTCCCGGTAAATCTCTGCCAGCTGATGGGCCGCATTCCCGTCTGTGCGATCCAGTCGGAATGCACGCGAATAGGCCCGTTCGGCATCTCCCTGCTGATGGATGTCGAGAAAGAAGGCTCCGGCCCGGGAGTGATTTCGAGGATGATTCGGATTCAGCGTCAACGAAAGCCGGAACCACTTTTCCAACTGTTCCAGAAGAATTCGATCCTGAAAGGTTTCTGGATCGGCATTCAGAAAATAATGCCCGAGCAGTGCCACGACGTTCAGAACAGTGGCATCTTCCGAGAACTGATGGCGGATTTTCTTCGCCCACTCCCAGACGCGTTCTGCATCGTCACTTCCCTGAACCACATATCGTGAGAGATGCACCAGATAGGCCGCATCACCGGCATCCTGAATCTGACTCGGCTCGTGAGCCAGAATTTCCTCCAGAAGTTCCCGGCGCGCCTCCGAGTCTTCCTGGCTCTCCATGATCCGCTGCATGTAGCCTGAAAGAATCTCCGACAGCGGTGTCGTCGTCTGAATGATCTCTTCTTCCGACTCCTCCGCGTCGAAGGAGGGATCTTCTTCAATCACCGCGGAAGTCGATTCCGGATTCAGGCAATAAGGCCCGGCATCAGGATCGGCCAGCAACGGAATCGGGCAGACCGGATGCGTCGGATCGATCAGCCGTTTCCAGCGTCGGAGCGTCAGATAATCCTGAGCTTCGGTTCCCTTCGCTTCCAGACCCTTTCCGAGAGCTTCCGCGCGCGCCCGTTTTTCCAGCAGCAGATAAGCCGCAATCAGACGCAGTCGCACTTCAAACCAGTCCCGCAGACAGTGCATTTCCGTCAGGCGGCGATCCCAGTCTGTCAGGATCGTAATCGCTTCATCAATTTTTCCGGTCATCACTTTCGACAGCGCGTCCAGTTTCGCCAGTTCCAGTTCCTGCCGGGGCCATTCTCCCGATTCGAACTGCGGCAATCCTTCCGGAGCAGCGGCCACTGTCTGCCCGAGCAGCAGCCGGATTTCATGACGACTGAGATTCGACTCGATGATCGTCCGGCGGCGCAGATAGACCTGGTCCGCGCCACTCAGATTCTGTGCCTGTTCGAGGTCCCGGTTGGCCCGCAGAAAACGTCCTTCCAGCAGATTCACCCAGGCCAGCTTCTGATAAGCCCCAGGGCGGCGATCACGGGCGTTCTCATCGTCTTCACGAAACTCGAGCAGTGACTGGCATTGATGGCGGACCATCGCAAAATCGTCGGCGGCGAGATAGACATCAGCGGCGTACTCACGAAAGCACTTGATGCAGTCAACTTTGCCCGTCTGACGGCAGACCTGAAGGCCGTCACTGATACACTCATGCATCCCCGGCGAGTTGAATCCCGCCATCAGTCCTGTTGACTCTGCCAGATTGTCATAAGCGCAAGTCGACATCCAGGAACAGACCCAATGGTACTGTGCTTCGTCGAGATCCGGCTGAATCCGTCGGGCCTGTTCTTCATCCTGCAGCAGAACGACCAGTTCAACAGCGGCCTCACGGACCTGCTGAGGAGCGAGCATTCCATGCTGAAACCGCATCAGATCGAACAGCCCGCACATATAGCTGACGACACGCTGCTGCTGTCGTGCGAGCCGCGTGTACTCTTTCGCCAGTTGCACTCCTGAGCGCAGCCGGCATTCGAGATACAGTTTCTCTGACTGCTCCGTCTGTTGCTCAAAGCGGCGATCGAAATCGTTCGACAGTTCGTTGGGATCTTCCACAAGGCACGTTTCGAAAAGACAGAATGGCGGAATGGCGAGGGCTCTCCCCCCACGGGAAATGATATCGAATCCGTCCAACGAATGGTGCCGTTCAGAAAAAATCTGACAGACAACCGTTTCCGCAACGAGTTTCCGCACTCGCAGTGCCACTTCAACAAACAGGCATCGCCCATCGCAGTCCGAGAGTGACTCTCCCGTGGCCCGTCACCTCATGATCCCAACTCGTCTCGGAAGGGGTTGCCGAAGCTGCTGTCTTCAGCGTGGAAGAAGATGAGGTTCAGACACGTGGTCGACTCGACTGGATCGACACTCGTGGCAGCAGCATTGTCGATGCCAAGTTCACAAACAACATCGATCCAAAAATGTTCGGACACAGCGCCGCCGGCTTTGGATACCGCCCACGATCTCAGGAGATCATTTGGCACACGGTGGGCCAGGGAGGTCAAGCCTCTTGTGTTGATGCAGCTGATGCGTCACAGTTCCATCACCACGACGCAGAAATACTACGTGGACTTGGACGCGGAAGAGACAGCCGATATCCTGTACGAGACACTGGAGAGGAAGAAAAGCCGCCAAAAACCACAAGGTGACACTTTTTGTGACACCAGTCACCAGAATTGACGTAACTCCTTATGCGCCCGTAGCTCAGTCGGATAGAGCAACGGATTTCTAATCCGTCGGTCGGGGGTTCGAATCCCTCCGGGCGTGTTTTGGCAAGTCGTTACAGAAAAAAGACTTGCAAAAACAGAAATTTGGTCTCACGTGTCCAGATATAATAGTAAGGGTAGAGATTACCACTGACTATTGCGGCTGAAGCGGTAGGTCTGACCCCAATCAGGCAACCGTGACATGACCGCAAAGAACAAATTTCCTGCAATCTCTCTGCACAAGGCATCTGGCCTTGCCCGCATCCGTCTGAACGGTCGGGACATCTACCTGGGGCCGTACGGTTCTCCAGAATCTTTTGAGAAATACGCTGAACTGCTCCGTGAGCATGAACTGAACGCCGACAATCCGGCAGTTCCTCCGCATGAGCGACCGCTATTCATTCAAGACGCAACTGTCTCCGAAGTCATTCTACGATTTCTGAAACACTCAGAATCCTACTTCACAGACGAAAACGGCAGTCCAAACAAGGACGCGAAACACTTCCGGGCCGCATTGCGGATTCTCAGACTCCGATTCGGAAAACTGCAAATCTCACGACTGACCGGTCGGAACCTGAAAGAGATTCAGGCCGACATGGTAGCAAAGGGATGGAGTCGCCAGTATTGCAATCGAGAGTTCCAGAACATTCGTCGATTTTTGAAGTGGGCTGTTTCGGAAGATCTCTGTCCGGTCGAAGTGCTGGAAAAATCGCGAGCCGTTGAAGGACTCCGTCGGGGAAAGACGTCTGCGCCGGACCGGCCACCGGTGCAGCCTGTCAGTGACGAAGTTGTGGACGCCACACTGACGCACCTATCGCCCGTGGTACGGGATCTGGTGCAGGTCATTCGGCTGACTGGTGCCAGACCGAAAGAGATTCGACTGCTGCGAGTTCGTGACATCATCGCCATTGATGGCGGGTTGTACGAAACGGATCTTGCGAACCACAAAAACGCATGGCGCGGACAAGTCCGGGAAATCACGTTCGGTCCAGAAGCATCGGCCATTCTGTGCCCGTATCTGGATCAAGATTCAGACGCCTATGTGTTCTCGCCAAAACGTGCGGTTGAACTGATCAATATAGAAAAGCGGAAGAACCGCAAAACCAGAGTTCAGCCATCACAACAGAACAGACGCAAAGCGAATCCCAAACGCAGGCCGGGCAAATACTACACCGCAAACTCATTGCTCAGGTCGATTTCTCGAGCCTGTGAAAAGGCATTCGGCATCCCAAAGGAACTGAAAAGAATTCCGAAAGACACGCCAGCAGCAGAAAAGAAACGCCTGCAGGCGCTCTCCAAAGAATGGAGAGCGAAACACGTCTGGACCCCGTACCAATTGCGGCACACGGCGCTGACAGCAATCCGCGAGAACTTCGGGATCGAACATGCGCAAGCTGTTGGCGGACACGCGCGGATCAGCACAACGGAAATCTACGCCGAGAAGTCGCGCGAGAAGCGCCGGAACGTCATGCGAGAAATCGGCTGAATCACCAACTGGTGAATGTCTCCAGGCGTTCTGGAGGCAATTGTTTGATGAAGATACTTTTTTGGGAGAATGAACGATGACAACGGCAACCAAACCGACCACGCAGGAAATTGCTGCCCGATTCTACCGCGAAGTGAATCGTCAGGCTGAGGAGCAAGTATCGGAGTTGCTCTATAATGAGATTATCTCAGAATCCCTGCTGTTGGCGATTTGGGTACTGCGCCAAAACTGGGCTGATTGCCTCATTGACGGCGACGATGAACCAGAAATCGACGATGAAAAGTACCTGTATGATCACATTCGTTGCATGGCGTTCCTGCAGCCGACGAAATCGGGCCTGACTGAAAAGCAGGTTGAAGAAATGAAGGAATCTGCATTCGCGTCTGTTATCGAGCATTTTGACGACTCAGGAATCGATGTGTCTCGTCGAGACATCTTGTCTGCACTGGGAACAGCCGAAAAGCAGGTCCAGGAGTGGGACGAAATTCCTGCAACGTTCCGAAAAAGAAAGTCAGAAGAAATCCGGCAGTTACTGTTTGCCAACACAGACGAACTGCCGGGAGATTTCTGAAACACTCCTGAAAAATCAGAACTGATTGCGATAGGTCCGGCGGGAAATGCTCCTGTCGGGCCTTTTGTCATTTTTTGGCCAGTATCTGATACCGGATAATACTGGGAAACAAACTGGGAATACTGGCCGGATACTAAATTGAAGTTGACTGGCTCAGGAATGGAGACGAGGGGATATAATATATTGAGAGAATAACACTTACGATATTATGGAGGTGATAAAATGGCAGCAGTAACAACCACAACTGCCAGGGAGGAACGGGAGAAACTACGATGGCAGTTTGCGTTTTCAAATCTTTTTGGTGAACTCACATCACCACTCTTTTTCTCGGGCGCGACGATCCAGAAATACATCTGGCACTGTCTTCAAACGGAAAAACAGTTCGAACATCTCGATATGGGATGTAATGAAACGAAAGAATTCTGGAAAGAAATGTGTGTCAGGTTCGCTTTCGAACATTTTCTGACAACTGACGAAAAAATCGATGCATGGAAACGGGCGGACTTAATGGCGGAAACACATCTGCGATTCTGGAACAGCAATGAAAGAAATGTCGCCTGAATGTGACGTCAGGAAAATTTGGAATACTGAAACGCGGTTTCGCTCCCAGAAAGCAGACCGCGTTTTTCTTTTTGCGCACCATTTGACCAGTATGTATGGGTGTCCGAACCTGTCCGAAAGTCAGAAGGGAGACAAAATGATGCTCGAAGACGATGAGTTCCTGTTGCTGTCCGAGGCAAACGAGAGCCTATTAGGCCGTGTCTGCGTCCGGACCGCGTACAGGTGGCGGACGCATGGCGTCAAAACTCCAGCAGGGACGCGAGTCAAACTCCGCTGTCAGAGGATCGGCGGAAGGCTCTTCACAACTCGAAAATGGGTGAGTGAATTCATCCAATCACAAAACGTAGATCCAATATCGCTCCCAGACGAGTCGTCGAGAGCCGCTGCAATTGATAAGGAACTCGAAAGAATGGGGTGCTGAATGGCTGCTCAGTATATCCCCATCGTGAAAGCAGTTGCCAGAGACTGCGGTGAAGCCGCGCGAACGTACGGCGCAATACTGTACCTCTGGATCGACGGAAAGCCGTTTTACTTTTCCAATAACAAGATCGCTTCGACTGCCGGACTGTCGATTCCCACGGTCAAGAGGCATCTACAAGTGTTGGAGGAGAATAGATGGATCGTCATCGCTGGCAGAAAACGCGGTAGAAGAACGAACACGTTGGAGTTACCGTATCCACGTGATTCAATTCTCAAGCAGGGATTCTACAGATTTCCTCTTGTGGTAAACAGTATTACAGGCTGGAGCAAATGCGCCGTACTCTCCATATTATGCTGGCGTTGCGACTCTCGCGATACAGGAACGTTGTACGACGATGAAAGAGGCGCCGGAATCGAGTGGCTTGTCTCTCACGGCGCAGATTGCGGACTGCGTCGGCATCAAGCGGAACATGCATTTGCAGCACTGCGAGGAATCAGCAGAGGAAATCACTCAGCAGAGAATCTACAGCAGGTCGTATTGTACGACTCTGCGACGTTGAAAGTGACTATTCCCCCGTCGCTGATCACCGGGAAATCCGACGAAAACGTCCAGTGTCCCACTATCCCAGTATCCAGTGTCCCAGTATCAGATAGTGGGATAGTGGCGAATACTGGGACACAGGCTCCAGCAACTGCACAGGCGGATATGAGCTATGTCGGGGCGGATATGAGCCCATTACAGGCGGATATGAGCCATGTCCCAGGCGGATATGAGCCGCGCATATATACCAAGCATTTATCCAATCCTGAAAGCATAAAACCCAAGCCCTCAGGGGCTGGGTCTTTCAATCAAATTACTCAGGAGGAGAAAACAGTATTCTGCAGCAGATTCTTTGAAGAAGTTGCTGACTTCCGCAATCTGCATCTCTATTCCTCTGACGAGAAATCAAGAGAAGCTGCAGAAATCGCTGTTGCTGCTGTCGCAGAATGCTTGAGTGATAATACTGCAGCAAGAAATCTGTTCCCCGATACTCCTTACATTGTTGATGGAGAGCAGCAACCGTATCCACATCGTTTCCGGAAGCTGCTGACAGGGTGCTTCCTTCCCGCAGTGAGTAAAGAGATAAAAAATCCTGCAGGATTGATGATGTACAAGGTCAAAAATTTGCATCCGCAGTATGGGGTCGAATTGGCATCAGCAATCAAGTCAGATTCTCCAGCGAGAAAATTTTCAAAGCAGGTCCTGCCGGAACTGATGGAATATCTGATGAGAATGGAAGGGATCGCAGAGGCAGCCAAGGCAGAGAAGATAAATCCACCAGCCAATGTAGATTCTCGCAATGTGTCAGAGTTTGACCTGAGTCAGTACCTGCAATACGTTGCCTCCCGTAAGGAGCAGCAAGAATCGAATCGATGTACCGGACTCCGATTTGGCTATATAGACCCGGAATTGGCAGCGAAGTATGCACGTTACTGACACCAATCCGAGTCAACACTACCGGCAGCAGCGAAAGGAGCCAACGTGAGTAATAATTAGTATTCCTAGTATTTATCAAGTACCACAGTATCAGAGCAGCCACCGCTGTCCGCGCATCTGCATCGCCGCTATCTGCATTTCAGGAATGTTTCCAAATTTACAATCTCAAAACGGAGAAAACAGCAATGACTATTGAGAACACGAACGCAACCGAAACTGTTGAGTCCGACGAACTGACGACTTTGCGCGAAGAAAACGAAAAGCTACGTCAGCAAATTTCACAACAGCAAACAACTCAGATCGACCAGCAGTTACAACACCAGCAGACCGAACGTCAACGGCTCGCAAGAGCCGACGAGATCATCAGCAAAGCAGGCGGGCAGGTTCGCACCGTCCTGACGGCTCTGGGATACAACGATGCTGATATCCAAGATTTCCTGCAGCAAGTCGGTGGAGTGGACGGTTTCGTCCAGTTGGACGCCAACGGCGTTCCGGTGATGCAAGTTGCTGGTCGCTCAGTCTCCCTTGCTGAGGGGATACCACAACTGCCGACTGTTCAGCGCAGACTTAACAGCCTGCATAGCGCCGATCCGGCAACACGGCTGCGCAGCCAGATTGAGAGCAATCAGGCCGAACTGCAACGGCTCCGCAGGATGTGTTCTCACAATCCACGTGATTCCGTCCTGATGGCAAGATATTCAACGCTCAAGCGGGGGACTGCTGCGCTAGAGCAGGAATTACAGCATCTGACCGATTCTGCATCGTCAACACCGTTGGCGGGGTTCGCCGATACAACGTTGCTTCAACAGCGTGACGCTGTTGAGCAGCAGATCCGCGAGACACCAGTCAACATCAACGATCCTGTCACCATCCGACGGATGGCGGATCTCAAACGCAAGCGTCGGGAGATCCTGTCTGAGATTCAGGCTCAGTTGGGCCGGTGACAAATAGGGTCGGCAATTTTCAGTTCCTGTTTTCCCAGCATTTCAGGCAGGAAGCACCAGCCATTTTTCAGGGACATTCCGGGTTTACCCTATTTGTCAACAATTATTGATCCTGCAGGGGCTGTGAGCCGTTGGGGATGGAAGTACCTTCCCAGGCTCGCTACGAGCCGCACAGGAGCATCAGAGCATGGTCACAGCAGTCTATATCCGAGTCTCAACGACTGACCAGAATGAGGCCGGACAACGTCGGGAGATAGAGAGGTGGCTGTCTGGCAATGGCATCACTGATGCCGTCTGGTTTGTTGACCGGGAGACAGGGGACGTATTGGACCGGCCAGAGTTTGAGCGTCTTCAGACCGCTATCTTCCACGGTGAGATTCATACTATTGTTTGTTGGAAATTGGACAGGCTCAGCCGCAAGCTGCGAGACGGAATCAATACATTATGTGATTGGTGTGACCGTGGCCTGCGTGTCGTCTCCGTGACTCAGCAGATTGATTTCACCGGCACTGTCGGCAAGATGATTGCGTCGGTACTGTTCGCCGTGGCAGAGATGGAGCAGGAGACCAGACGCGAGCGTCAGGCCGCTGGCATCGCTGCGGCGAAAGAGCGGGGAGTCTATACAGGACGTGTTGCAGGCAGCACCAAAGGCAAGCCGTCCAGGGCCGCACAGTTGCAAGCGAAAGGGCTGACAATCACTGAGATTGCTGAGGCAATGGGTGTTAGCAGCCGGACCGTCAAGCGGTATCTTGCAGCCGGTTGAGCCGTCCCGCCCCCCCCCCCATCAAACCGGGGAAAAACGCTTTTTTGTCCCCCAATCCGTCCCCAAAAACTGCCGAGGGACTCGACCGAGTCCGAAAAGTGCTTCAAAGACGACAGGTTCAAACGGTCCGACTGGTCCGGAAATTTCCGCAACCCAAGTCGACCGAGTTTCAAATTTAACTATATCGGCGCACCATTGGGCCGTTAAACATACACTTACTGTCTGTTTAACTGGCCATCGCAATGAATCCCGACGTTCTCGATACGTTAGTTGTCGTCTTCAAGGGGGATGCTTCCCATTATCAAAAGACAATTCAGGAAGTCGTCAGTCTGACAAAATCGGCTGAACAGCAGTTGTCCCAACTGACCGCATCTGCAGCACAACTCCGCAATCAACTCGTCTCAGTCAACGCTCTGACGAGCGATATCGCGAGCAAGGTTAATACGGCCAGCGCTCCGGCGGTGAACCCTGCATCGTCTCCCGTCGTGCCGTCTCCCGGCGGCATGGCGAATGCCATCGAAGACGCCATCCAGGCGAGAGAAGCGGTGAACGAAGCCGCTCAGGCGGCTGTCGATGCGTCCAATACCGTCAAACAGACCGCGATTGATACCGCTCAGAGTGTCTCTGCCGAGACAACTTCAGCACTCGATTCCGTCGCTGACGCTGCCAACGCAGGCAGCAAAGCCATTGACGAAATGTCGGACGCAGAGCGTCGAATGCAGGACCTGATGAAAGAGACTCGTCAGTTCCTTGAGGAACGAGAAAAGGCAAAAGTCGTCCCACCGGATGCAGTCGAAAATGTCGAGAAAGTCGATACGAAGTTCAAGAAGCTGGCCACGACGTTGATGACTGTGCAGTTCTGGTCTTCAGCAGCGTCTATCGTTGCATGGGGCGCAGCGGCCAGTGTGGCCGCATACAAACTCAGTCTCTGGATCTCTGGACTGACCGATGCCCGGAAACGGGCTGAAGAACTGAGCAGAGAGATTTCCAATCGTCGTGATGCTGACAACTCTGTTGTTCTCAGTCGTGCCAATTCGGTTCAAGGCGAGACAAGATCCAATTATCTGCAGGACGAAATCGCGAGAACAGAGCAGAACCTGCGCGGTCAAGCTGCAGCAGCAGTCGAGGCAAAGCGTCAAGTTGAACAATTAAATACGACTTGGCACAGTTGGACAGGGAATAAGGTTCTGGACGAAGCAAAAGAATCACTGAAGGAATCCGATGACCAGATTAAACAGACGCAAAAGCATCTGGATGAATTACGTAAAGCGTTAAACGGCGATAAAGAGACCGAACAGTTAAAACTGGCCAGCGATATTGAGCAGTTCAATCGGTCACTGGAAAAGCAGATTGCGATTTTCGGCCAAGCTGGCAACGCTGCTGCGCTGTACGATCTGCAATTAAGAGGAGCAACAGAGGAACAACTGCAGAAAGCGAAGGAACTGGATGTTCAACTGCAGTCTCTGCAGGCGAACAAAGGCATTGATGATCAGATTGCACAGTGGAAACTGGCATCGGAAACCGTCGGAATGACTGCTCGTCAGGTCGAAATTTACAAAGCGTCTCTGAACGATGCGACAAAGGAACGAGTGCCGGAACTCCAGGCAATTGATGCCGTCCTGACCGCGCAGGAAAAGGCCGAAGAGCAGCGGAAACAAGTTGAGCAACAGGCTCAATCCGTCGCCAATCTGACGAGAGAATGGCAGACCCAAGCGGCGACGATTGGCATGTCGGCCAGGGAAGCGGAGATCTACCGTCTTCAGATACAGGGGATCGACACGAGCAAACTGGAAGAACTCAATCGAGTTCTGTCCGCTCAAGAGGGGGCCGCTGCACTTACTGCCGGAATTGACAACCTGAATAGGTCTCTGCGTGAACAAGTCGAGACGTTCGGAATGTCGTCGACTGAAATTGAGCTATACAGATTGCGTCTTCAGGGCGCGACAGAAGCACAGTTAGAAGCGGCAGCCGCTTCTGCTGAGCAGTTAAAGGCGCTGACTGAACAGCAGAAGCAACAGCAGAGAGCGGACGATTTAATCGAGAAGCATCGTTCGCCAGCGGAAAAGTTCAAAACGGCACAAGCAGAACTAAAAGAGTTATACGACAAGCAGAAGATCCCGCTCGAAGTCTACAACAAAGAGTTGGAAGAACTTCGGGAGAAGTTCGAGAAGCTGGGAGACATCCCGGAAAAGAAGTCTCTTGACACAGTTTCCGCATCCGGTTCGGGAATGAATGCGCCGAAATCTGGCTCCCAAGCAGAGTTTATCGCGAAGGCAGCGTGGGCATCGACATTTAGTAAGAAACCAGAGTCACCGGCAAGCGGTGAGACACTATCGCCGGTTCTAACGACTCCGCTGGCGCCTATCGCGAGTGGTACACCGGACAAAGGATCTAGTTTCATCGTAACCGGTCTGCTACCCGCGCTAAACGCTATTGTCACTAATACCGGACTGATTGCTCAGCAGGCGCAGCACGAACCAATCCAATTCGACGTTGTCCATTTGTAGTCAGTCATCACATGAAAAAATTGGCAAAGAAATTCCGGTTCAAAGGAATCGTTCGTGGTGGACGACGTGCGGGGTCCCGCGCATCGTTCAAGATTCCCAAGTTGAACGGCATCCGAAAAAGAAAATAGGTCCGACATGGTGCTGCGAATTCGATATCGTCTGGGACGGCACGTCAAGAAAGACAGCCGACTTCGCAGCCGTCAGGCGAGACGGCGAAAAGTTCGCAGGGCGTCTCGAAAGTCTCGATAACATACCGTCAGTATGGCGGGATACCATAACGCCGGGTGATAGGCGTGTTGTACTGTTTTCACGACAGGTTAATGTTATGACCGTTCAATCAGGTTCTGCAGAGTCTTCTGAATCAGATTCCCAATCTCCTCCAACAGACGTTCCGACAACTCCCGCAGAGATCCCCCCGGCTCCGAAGGAACGAGTATTCACGCAAGCCGAAGTGAACAAAATCGTTTCTGAGAGACTGGCAAAAGATCGCGCCCGTCGTGAGTCTTCAGAACCGAATCAGGATGAATTGAAAGCACTGACAGAGCAGAACGAAACGCTACTTCGTCAGAATCAGGAGTTGTCACGACTTCTCACTGAAGAACAGCAACGTCGGGAAACAGCAGAGCAGGCAAAGCGAATTGCGGACCGTGACGCTCTTCTCCGTGAGGCACTGGCGAAATCCGGTTGTGTGGATGTCCGAGTTGCCGAACGCTTCATCCAATCCGACATCAGCCAGAATCCCGATGGGGATTGGGTCGTCAGGACGCAGGACGGTCGGACACTCCCGATTTCTCCCGATTCCATTTCAAAGTTGCTTCCCGATTACCTTAAGAAACCATCCGTCAGAGGAGGTGCGGGAACATCCGCGCCAGTACAACGCAGTTCCCGACAGTCGCAACTGGACAAGGAGACGCAGGAACTCGAACGACTCAGGGCACGAGCCGCAGCGCGCCCACAAGATACCCATCGCATGGTTCAGTACACGAACCAAAAGAGGTTTGTTGAAGAACTGAAGAAACGGGGGATGCGATGAGTCAACTTCCCCCATACGAATACGAAAAATTCGCCCGGCACCATCAGGACCGATTCAATCGAATCATTGACCTGTTGTTAGCGCTGACAGTGTTCAACACCATCGACATTTCATATTTCACGTATCGAAAGATTCTCAATGAACTGTCGGACCTTGAACGGCTTGCCGCTGAATTCGGTCTGAAACAAGTTCCGGAACTGTCTCCGGCAGAGCAACAGATTTTTGCCGTTGCTCTTGCCGCATTGGTTCGTAAGCAGTTTTCTCTGAGGATCATTTCGTTGGCGACAACGTTCCGATCAGGCAGGATCCCGGCACCATTCTCCCCAGGACGCGGTATTCGTTTAACGTCGGAACTCGACGATCAATCGAGATTGAAGCTAACGGAAGCGGTCCGCAAGGGCGCTGTGGTCACGTTAAATGGACCACGATATCAGAAGTATGCGCCCGACTATTTCGTCAGTTTGATTGTACATTCAGAAGTTGGCAAAACGCTCAAAGAGCAAACCTTAAAGGATGCAACGTCGAGCGGTTCGGATCTGGTTCAGATTTCTCCTCAACCAAGCACGATTGGAGACTATTGCGACCTGTACCGTGGTCGTGTCTTCTCAATCAGCGGAACGCATCCCGACTTTCCACCGCTGACCGAATGCCCGGCTGGTGGCGCTCCGTTTCATCCATGGTGCCGCCATACGTTATCGGCTGTTGAAGATGGTTCAACAGTGACCGAAGCAGCGAAGAAGTTACCGCCGATTCCGCAGGAATTCATCTCGGCAGCACGAGCAAACGCATCGCCAGCAGAGTTTATGAAACTCTGGCGAGCACACAACAGGAGCAATTCACCATGATCGAAAAAGACATCACAACGGAATTGCAGGACATTCGGCAACTCGTCCGGCAGGTCATTCAGACCATCGGACGGCCACCACGACAGCGAGACGCGGAATTGTCAAATCCTTCCCGTGCTGTTGTTCAACTCAGAAAGTTCAATGAAGCCCGAGAACTGGAGCAGCAAATCAGTTCGATCTTCTCCAGTGCTGGACTGCCGGAAATTCCTCTGAACGTGCTGATTTGCACTTTTGAGCACGCAGAGCCGGACGCATGGAAGGGGACACTGTTCGATTTTATTGCAGCGTCTCGCGCCGGTCTGGACGTACTCAACAGCCAGACCGATCAAGCCATTCAGTTCGATAAAGAAGTTGACGAACGCCGTCGGGCGCAATGGGCTTATGAGGACCAGTTGCGCAAGGTCGAACGGCTGGAGCAGAGGCTGGAAGAACTGCAGGATGATTCGGAAGGGGAAGAGTGGAAGGACGTCGACACGGAATTTCCGGATGAAGATGAGGACTAACGGTCGTTTCAGGTCAATCCAACATCTTGACTCCAGTCTCAAAAAGTGATACTATCGTTGAACGATGGGAACGAACCACAAGCGAACTCTGAATGCGATTTTTGACGAACCGGTTCGTTCAAATATCCCATGGCGCGATATTGAATCAATGTTGAAATCGATCGGCGCTGAGGTCAGTGAGGGGCGGGGATCAAGAGTTCGAATCGCTTTGAACGGCGTTCGGGCAACGTTTCATCGACCGCATCCCAAGAAAGAGACAGACAAAGGGGCTGTTTGCTCGATGAGGCGATTTTTGACAGGGGCCGGGGTGATGCCATGATGACATACAAGGGATACCAGGGAAAAGTTGAGTTTGATTCAGAAGCTGGAATCTTTCACGGTGAAGTTATTGACACCCGAGATGTGATCACATTTCAGGGAAAAAGTGTCGACGAACTCACATCAGCATTCCGGGATTCGATTGAAGACTACTTGGAGTTCTGCAGGGAACGGGGGGAGTCACCGGAGAAGCCGTATTCTGGACAGTTTGTCACTCGAATTCCCCCATCCCTGCATCGTCAAGTCGATGCCACGGCACGAATTGCCGGGGTGAGTCTGAATACGTGGGTCAAAAAGCAACTTGAACATGGTGTCAGCGGAGGGCAGGGAAGCAAAGCCGCAGGTCGCAGAAATGATGGTCGGGCCAGTTCTTCAAAGGCCGTTTCCAATGCGAAAACATCGAAGAGACGCGCCGCAAAATAGTATCTGATCCTGATCACTATTCAGTGACGGTGCGATATTCTCTGACGATCAGATAACCGGGCAGGAAAACTGAAATGTCAGAAGGTGAAGCATCTATACAGGCCGCAATCAAGATCATGCAGGCCATCCACGAATTGCATAATCGCGGCTATGAACGATTGAGACTTGCTCCAGGGATGTCTCCATCGGGATGCAACTGGAGATGCACACTTGCTCCGAAGTCGAATATCAAGGCGTCTCACGGTGCAATGCTTGCCGATTTCGACGGACCAGTCATTCATGGTTCCATCAACGGTGAAGGCGGGGGATACAACGGTATTGAGTTCTCGGAATTTGATTCACCGTCATTGCTGGCTGACGCGATCTCTCTGGCGTTCCCAGAACTTATAGAACTGTCTCGCGGAGAAGATACCGAATACGTTCAATGGTATTCTCAGATGCTCCAATATGCCCAACGCGGATTGATGCCGATTGCATACGCCGACTGGTACGAAAAACCAGATCCCCGATTCATGCCGTTTTGGAATGGCGAAAGCGACTTGCCAATGCCACCACCAGGAGAAGCACAGGAATCGGAAGAACCAGACGCATGAAAAACCCCGCAACAGTGACCAAAGTCACTGTTGCGGGGCAACTGTTAGTGAATTTCAGGAACTAACGCAGTCAAACAGAAACCGTTATGGCGTTCTTGCATCCCGGACATTGGATTTTCAGTCCACGTAGTTTCGGTTTGACTTGCAGTTTCGCTCGACAGGACGGACAACGAAGTTCGATCGGTGATTCCGTTTGGATAGTGACCGTCTCCAGATTTAACGTCAGTTCGTGTTTCCGCTTGTCTCTCGAAGCAAGAGCCATCGAAATTCCGAGGAATATAAGACTGATCGGAATTCCGACAACCGCACCACGGAGAATATCCCAGTCAGAGGAATTGGTCATGGCGCTTGAAGCAGCGACATCAGCGAGCGTTATGAATAGGAAAACAAGAAAGATTCCCCTGAATAGCTGAGTCAGGGGAGAATACTTTACAGGTAGCAATGTCGGTGGGAGAGATAATCGGCAGTAACGGCATACACTTGCTTCCTTGGCAACTCTTTCCTGACATTGAGGACACTTTCTCATGTTGTCTTCAATCGCCAGCACCAGAAGCCAACCAAGAGGACCTAGAAATGCCGCTAAAAGTACCCCTGCACCCGGTCTGTCTTTTATATATTTCCCAAGCAAGCCACCGATGAGAAGAGAAACACACCAGCCCCCGAACATAATCTCCATCATTCAGCCCTTCATTTTAATTGATTGTCAGGATGACGGACATCATGAACGCTGCTGTTGATTGTTGTCAATCTCTTGATTTTCCAACGGAACCCGACGAATTCGAATCCCATACTCTTCCCGAACGAACGAATAGACCGCAACCGGACCGGTTTCGTCGCAGAGCGTCAGCAGATCCCCGTCAATTCTGGTCAAATAAATGACGGGGTAGCGCTCTGCTGGACCATCAGAGCGTTGATACGCTCGCAGACACTGCCAGTAGACCAGTTTGTCTGAGTCTGACAGTCTGGTCTTCATTTCGCATCCAATGCTGTCAGCGCCGACAGAACGGCTTGCCGATTGTACGGCTCATACATCACGCCGTATTTCTGAGCCAGTTTGATGAGATCCTCATCCGGAAAGACTTCCAGTCCCGCATTTGGCAGCGTCGGAACTGGCAGTTCTGGCGACGTCGGTTGTGGCCGCAGGTCGGGACGACTCGACAGGACTTCACACGACCGACCAGCAGGCGAATCCGGGAGTTTCATCTGCGATGCTGGTTCGCCATTCTCAATTCGATCCACGAGACTTTTGAAGTTTTTCAGGATCGTTTTCTCTTTCAGTGAGAGTTCCATCGTCAGTTCCTTTGGGGTTCGGTGATCTTCACCGATCAGTTTCAGTTTTTCGGGATCGTTTTCGATCCGTTCGCGGTCTTTCAACATTTGTGAATTCAGGCGTTTGGAGTCGTTGCCGACAACAGCAGCAAGCCGCAGGCGGTTCTCTTCCGCGATACTCAAATTCGTTGACTGCGTTCGACGTGATTTCTGGGGAATGATTCTGCTCACCGTCAGTACCCCGCTTTCAAAACAGCATCGAGATCCGACTTGAGTTCTTCACTCTGCTGTTCTCGAATCGCTTTTGCTTCCGCTTCGGAAACCAGATTCATTTTGCCGAGTTGTTCGTCCCACACGGCCACAAGGCCAGCGAACGGGTCTTCATTTCTCGCCTGCAGGTGAGTGGGCAGATTGACCACGTTCTCTCTTGCCATGCGGATCAGGTCGAATCCGCGAATCCGCCACAGCGCACGGCAGGACCGCTGAGACTGAACGTTGATTGCAGGCAGATGGCCGTCATGAATCCATCCCAGCACCTTAACGCGGTGAACCTTGAGACAGTCAGCAACTTCAGTGACTGTGAAAAGAATGCCGAACAGGTGGTGGAATAGATCCCGGGCGGTGACGCCATCCAGGCGAGCCGATGCCGACGGCTCCTGATTCGGTGGCGTTGGGGAGCCGGTTCCAAATTTGACATCATGGGTTTCCATACCATATATCAATTTGGTGCAAATTCGACGTTCGGAGCGCAAACGTAGTCAGAACGGAAAGGCGAAAAGAGATTGCCAAGGTGGCAGAAAGCTCTACCACTTTCTACCCTCACTGAACGTAAGTCCGTTCACAAACGTCCGAAGATGACAAGGTTGACAGACCGCAGGCACTGCCGTAAAGTATTACCAGCCTATCGCTTCAGTGAACACTACCTGAACCCAATTGACCTCTTTCTAATCCGTCGGTCGGTGGTTCGAATCCACTCGGGCGCACTTGATGTCAAAAGGTTTACGTCAAATGGTGTCTTTTGAAAAATCATTGATGTAGTGCAGATGTAGCCGTCTTTTCAAAGAGAAAATAGTTTGCGAGCCCATCCGGCTCGCTGTTGTCGTTTTCAGGGCGTCGGTTTTGGTAGCTTGTTGGTAGTTGGTGACAAAATTGCATCACCCTGACAGGCTGCGTCTTCATTCCACACCGGTGGAGTTCACATTCTGATGGCAGACGGATCCTGCCGACTCTGGGAGTCAGTGTTCTGCTGATTCTGCTGGGAGAGTGGGGCTATCGCCTGTTCCGGCGGCTGGCCCGTTCGCGGAGGCTTCGCCAGGCTGCTGACTCTTAAAGGAAACGGGCTGTCTTCGATCGGTCTCTTCTCCTGAGCGGTGAGATCCTCAGTCAGACTCACTCGTGAAGACTCTTGAACTCATCTATGCTGGCCAGTGTCGTCCGTGGTTTTGGTGAGTTCAAGGATTTCAGGCGTGGCAGCACATTCGACTCCTTCCGTTTTTGCAGACTTGACCGGAAAACGGGCTCTCGTGACTGGGGCTTCTTCCGGGATCGGAAAAGGAATTGCTCTCGCTTTTGCGCAGGCGGGTTGTGACGTTCTGGTCCATTACGCCCGTTCCCGGTCTGCCGCGGAAGCCGTTGCCGATTCGATTCGCAAGCTGGGCCGGCGCAGCGAAGTCATTGCCTGTCCGTTTCCTGCCGCGGATCTCACCGGCTTCGTTGAGACGGCCTGGTCTCACTGGAACGGCCTGGACATCGTCGTGAATAATGCAGGTGTCGATCTGCTGACGGGGGATCAGGCTCAACTCAGTTTTGAAGAAAAGCTGGCACTGCTCTGCCGGATCGACGTTGAAGCCACCGTGCTGTTGTCGAGAGCCTTCGTCTCCCAGATGAAGCCGGCCGGGAGCGGTGTCATTCTGAACATCGGCTGGGATCAGGCGGACCGCGGTATGGAAGGAGACAGTGCGGAACTCTTCTCGGCCGCGAAGAATGCGGTCATGGGCTTCACTCGTTCGTTGTCATTGACGGCTGCCCCGGAAGTTCGGGTGAACTGTATTGCTCCCGGTTGGATTCAGACCGCCTGGGGAGAACAGGCCCGGTCGGAATGGCAGGAACGGATCATTCGTGAAACTCCACTGCGACGCTGGGGATTGCCGGAAGACATTGCCCGACTGGCACGATTTCTCGCCAGTGACGATGCCAGTTACCTGACAGGTCAGGTCATCAATGCGAACGGCGGCGCTGTCAGATAAGTCGCAATTGAAGTATAACACGACTGCGATCAGCATCCCTTTGATTTGCCTGTCACACCGTCACTGGAGAACCCGAAGATGTCTCGCTTTCAGGTTGTGGTTACCGATTTCATCCATCCGCCACTGGAGCAGGAATCGCAGATCCTCGGTGATATCGCGGACGTTGTGGCACTCGAAGCCATGAGTGAATCGGAACTGGTCGGGAGAATCGAACAGGCTGATGCCATCATGTTGTATCACTTCCTGTCGATTTCCCGGGAAACGATCCAACGGCTCGAGAAGTGCAAGCTGATTGTCCGCTGCGGAGTCGGCTTTGATAACGTGGATCGGGAAGCGGCTCGAGAACGAAAGATCCCGGTCGCGAATGTCCCGGATTACGGTTCGGAAGAAGTGGCCGACAGTGCCATTGGCATGATGCTCACGCTGACGCGGGGGATTCACTATGCCAATCAGCGATTGCAGCGCGGAGCCGGGGACTGGAGTTACCTGCAGGTCGTTCCGTTGAATCGGTTGCGCGGCCAGATCTTCGGAGTCGTCGGGCTCGGCCGCATCGGAATTGCCACGGCACTCCGCGCGAAAGCTCTGGGACTGCGAGTGCTCTTCTTTGATCCTTATGTTCCGGATGGAACAGACAAGGCGTTTGGACTCGAACGGGTGGAATCTCTCGAAGAGTTGCTCGCAACCTCGGACGTGCTGAGCGTGCATTGTCCGAATCGCCCTGAGACATTTCATCTCATCGGCGATGATGCGATCGCACAGATGAAACCTGGTTCGTATCTGGTGAACACCGCGCGGGGGGCAGTGGTCGATACGCATGCCGTTCTCAGGGCCATCGAATCGAACCATCTGCGGGGAGCCGGGCTCGATGTTCTGGAAATCGAACCTCCTCCGGCGGACGATCCGTTGATCGCTGCCTGGAGAAACCCGGACCATCCCGCATTTGATCGGGTGATCATCAATCCACACTCCGCGTTCTATTCCGAGCAAGGCCTGCAGGACATGCGGATCAAGGGGAGTCAGAACTGCCGCCGCGCACTGCTGGGGCAGCCGATTCGAAATATCGTCAATGACCTGTCACATGTTGTGACGGGACAACCTTGAGAGTTTCCTGCCACCATCGAGTCTTGCCGAACATGGACCAGATCAGATGTCCGATCAGCCGGGTGCGAGCTTTCAAGTTCGTCTGTTGAGATCTGTCCTGTTCGTGTTCATCATCTTGACCACAATCTGGCTGTTGAAACGGGTGGAATCCGGAGAATTGTTTCTCTTCCAGTTCTCATGGGATCGGGCGGCGACTCCTGCGGAGATCCAGTCTTCCCAACTGGCAGCGCGGTGGTATCACACGGCCGCGTTGATCACGGTGTTTGCAATTCGGCTCCTGCTCCCGTTTTTCTGGAGTCGGATCACCCCGGAAGCGGGACGTCAGTTCTGGCAGAATTCAGGGCTGTTTGAAATCCTGACTCTCGCAACGGTGGCCGATCTGGCAAGCACGCTGTGGTTTTTCCACGTGCGCGGAATCGATCTGGAGTTGCATCCAGGGTTACAGTTGCTGTCTGCGGCACTCGGACTCACGGTCGGACCAATTGCCGGAAAAGGAATTCAATGGGGCGGGCTGGTCCTGATCGGAATGGCCTTTCCCCGCTGGTGGCCGGCGCTGGCGGTCACAGCCAGCGCGTTTTTCTTTTCAGCCGCCGCCTACAACACCTGGCTGATGTTGTCTCATTAAAGCAACCTCAGTCCTCCCCAGTTTACCAGCGAAGAATGGCGAGGGGGGAGGGATCAGGATTCAAGGGGCAGAAAAGACGGGGAAAGTCCTGCATTTCCGATCCACTTTCACCCTCAGCGGCACAAACTGGGAAGTACTGAACCTGCGAACTGATTTCCCCGTCCCCGTCACGCGGAGGAGAGCATTTCATCAATCGAAACGCGCCCCTGTTCAAAACAGACAGGGGGGCACATGATCGACCGAACTGGTCAAGTACGCTGCTGACATTCGTAATCGTTCGACTTCCCCTCTTCCTGGCCAGTGTCGATTCCTCCTGGATGACCGGCGAGACGCTGTTCGTCAATGGCGAACAGAAGTCGTGATGTCCATCGGTTGGCTTGGAGGGCTCGTTTCCTCGCGAGTGGCCGTTACCGGGGCGTGCGCTGTTCTGGCGGAGTGAACTGGAAGCGGGAACACTGACTGAAAAACTCAAGCGGATTGTCGTAGACCACTTTCCTGATCTTCGCGTCGGAGTGTCCCCGTTTCTTCATTTCCTGAATGAAGTCCGGCACGGCGAGAGGATTACTCGGTCCCCAGTCTCCGGCGGAATTCACAAGAATCCGATCATCACCGAACTGCTCAATGATGTCGGCCGCCCGCGCGGGAGTACACTTCGTCGTGGGATAGAGAGTCATTCCGCACCAGAATCCGTTCTCTTTCGCGTAGCGAACGGTGTGCTCTTCCACATGATCGACGCAGACCCGATGGGGCGGAATGTCGCTGCGTTCTTTGAGCATGTCGACAATCATTCGGGTTCCCTTGAACTTGTCCTGCAGGTGGGGAGTGTGAATCAGGACAAGTTCATTCAATTTGGCCGCGAGATCGAGATGTTCGCGGAAGATGGTCGATTCGTTGGGGGTATTCTTATTCAGGCCGATTTCCCCGATTCCCAGCACGCCGGGCCGATTGATGAATTCCGGGATGATGGAGATGACATCGCGGGCCAGCGGAATGTTCTCTGCTTCTTTGGCATTGATGCAGAGCCAGGTGTAGTGTTGAATTCCGGACCAGCCAGCCCGTTTCGGTTCGAATCCGGTCAACTGATTGAAGTAGTCGCGGAATCCGTCGACACTCCCCCGGTCGAACCCCGCCCAGAAGGCCGGTTCACTGACGGCAATACACCCCATCCGGGCCATCCGCTCGTAATCATCGGTTGTCCGGGACACCATGTGAACATGCGGGTCGATGTAGTACATAGAAGCAGGTCGTGTGGAAGGAGTGGATGAGGGGCGGCAGCACGTTGCGCCAGTTGTCTGCCTGCGGAATCGAAATCAGTTCGAATCGCTCAGGATTTCGCGAGACTCGTTTTCCGTTTGCGGAACGTAACAGTGCAGCTTGCCATGTTCATCGTCGAGATACAACCGACCACATTCTCGACACTGGTACGCGAGTCGCGTCACGTCAGAAAACAAGATTCGCAGCTGCATTGCGGCCGCTTCGAACATCAGTTTCCGTGATCCCAGTTTCGTCAGGATTCTTTCTTCAATTTTGTCCCAGAGAGCATTCCAATGCTGATCCGGGATGAAGTGGGCCTTGTGCGGCAAATCATCTGTCTGATCGGCAATCTTGTGACCGCAATGGCATGTGAACTTCATGCGGGTTCCTGCAGCAAGAGATCCAGTGGCGAAATGTGTTCGGAACAATTGACGAGCAGGCAGAGCAGCGTTGTTGACTCAATGTCATCGCTCGTCATCGCACAGTGCCGGGCGTACCAGACGACATCCGCCAGACTTTTGTCTTCATGCCAGGTCGTCATCACCAGATCTTCCGTGTCCAGTCGACCATCCAGCTGCATCACCACTGACACTTCGTCCACGAAATCATGCACCGCTTCGCAGGATGCTCCCCAGCAGACAACGTAGCGGCAGCCTGCGAGCAGGAATCGTTCGATCAACGGCTCGATCTGCTCAAACCCTCCGTCCGTCATCAGCAGAGTGGCGAAACGCTGCTTCGGAAACGACACGTCCGCCTGCGCCAGTTCGTTCGCGGTTCCAGCCCATAGACTGGCAGTTGGAGCGGGAGAACTGTACTCAAACTGCTGGACTGTCATCATCACTCCCGACAATCTCCGTGTGCCAGCCCGATCTCCCGAGTCAGCGACAGTTGAAATTCATTGGCCTGCATCCGATCGCTTCATCACGTCGCCGATCGGCTTGCCTGCTCGCGAGATTTCGTTGCAGTAGTCGTAACCGAGGAATGCCGCCAGCGTGGCCGCCACCTGGCTTTGGGTGACCGCTTCACAATCCCTGCGCTCACCCAAAGCGGGAGTGTCAGGGCCCAGCACTGCAATCCAGATATTCTCGGCTCCTTCGACGGTCCGGCCATGATTTTTCCACCCGGTTGGCCCCGAACCACGGCCATGATCCGTCGTGAGGATGAACGTCGTCTTGCCCCGGTATTGATCCAGCGACTGCGTCAATTCCCAAAGCCGGCGAATGTAATCGTCAACAGCATGAGCCGAATGCAGCAGGTTGTCGTATTTTCCCGCATGGCCCCAGTGATCCGTTTCCAGAAAACCGATCAGCATCACTCGTGGCTGATGCCGTACCAGGTGCTCCCTGGCGGCCTGGTAGAGAATCGAGTCGATGACTTCAGCCGAATTGTGCGGGGTAGTGTCGGCGATCAGTTCATTGAGCATCAGTTGCTTCGGATTCGGATCGGGTTCGGGAACCGGTTCCCATCCTCCCATCACCGGAAACTCGCACCGCTGGCGATTGATGATGAATGGAACGACATCCCAGGCACTGAACGCGGCCACTTTGCCATCAAATTCCGGTTTACGATGGAGCCATTCCAGCACCGTGAAATTCTCATTGGGCTTCTTGTCATTACTGTCGATCTTCGGGTCCGCAAAGCCCGTGAGAATTTCGTTGTAGCCCGGATAGGAAAACCGCATCGTATTGGTGATCGTCGCCGTGCTGCCCAGATTCTGATTGCCGAAGATCTGCCCCTCGGTCGCGAACTTGCTCCAGAAGAATGGCATTAATGCGGTCCGGCGTTCTTCGGGACTCTCGCGCCAGTATGCCCGCTCGAGTGATTTGACGTTACTGACACCTCCCTGCTCTTTGCTGAGCAGTTCTTTCTCCGCCCCGGTAAACAACTCCTGCCAGCGAAGACCGTCCGTGGTGATGAGAATGACGTTCTCGGTTTTCAGCGTTTGTGCAAATGCCTGCTCACCACTCCCCACGCAGAACAGGGACAACACGAGACTCAACAGCAGCATCTTCATCAGGTTCGCCGTGGTCATGATTTGCTCCGGATTGCTTAAAGTTGTGATCAACCGATTCGCAAATGTTTCAACACCTCTTCCGGGCTCATCATATACCCGATGTAAAACGGCCCGAACTCGGCATAACGGGCACTCGCGGTATCGAACCGCATCGTATAGACGATTTCCTTGATGTATTCCGGAGTCCGGCTCCAGAGAGTCACTCCCCATTCCCAGTCATCAAAGCCGGTGCTGGCGGTGATCAGTTGAGAGACCTTTCCGGCGAACTTGATTCCCGAAGTCGCATGTTCGGCCATGAGCGCGCTGCGTTCGGAAAATGGCAGCTGATACCAGTTCGCGTTGGGGTGACGGATCTTGTTCATCGGATAGAAACAGATCACCGGCCATTCCGGGGCCTCCGGATAGAGCCGCTGCTTGTTCATCATCGGCAGGCGGTTTTCGTAGGCTTTGACCTTGGCCGGGTACGATGGGTCGTCAACATTCGTCCCCGTCGCGACCAGTTTCGCGGCGTACTGTTCAACGGTCGGGACATACTCCGAGACTTCGGTGATCGACACGAAGGAAGCAGTGGGAATCAACGCGGTTCCCAGCTTCGAAGAACGGATCGCCTGCTTGACGGCGTCCAGCTTGAGTGGATCTTTGTCGAGCAGAAACAATCCGAAGTCGGCACGATGCCCGGAGGTCACAAAACTCTGGAGTCGCGATGGGGCGTTCGCTCCGTTCGGATCGAGAATCTCTTTCAGCTGTCCGACCCCGTACTGACGGTCATCAATCGTCAACTGCGAGAGGGCCGCCTGATTCACCAGATAATACAGATGCAGGCTGTGCCAGCCTTCCCGGAGTTCAGTGGTCGGTTCCGGCAGCGGTTCCGTGGGAGGCATGGGGCGCGACATGAAAATACTCCAGAGAAGAGACCATCACGAACAGGACACGAGCGAGATCTCAGGCTTCCGCCAGCGAGGTCTCCTCATCCGACCGGAAACCGCCGCGCGGCATCCAGTCGCAGATCCGAATCCCGATTTCATACAGGAAGATCAGCGGGAACATCATCATCAGCATACTTGCCGGGTCTGCCGGAGTCAGGATGGCCGACAGAATCGCGATCACGAGAATCGCCATGCGGCGCTGTTCACGATAGACACTCACACTGAAAATCGAGATTCGCTCGAGGAACAGCATCACCAGCGGCAGCTGGAAACTGATTCCGAACATCACCGGCAGCATCACCGCAAAACTGATCCACTCCGACAGACGAATCTGCGGCTGAATTTCAATTCGCTTGTTGAAGTCCAACAGGAAGTGCAGCACGAACGGAAACACCGCAAAGAAGCAGAACGCGGCTCCGACAATGAACAGCACGAGACTCATGACCCCATAGACATAAACGTACTTCCGTTCATGCGGGTAAAGTCCGGCGGCCACAAACAACCAGAGTTGATAGAAAATCCAGGGGCTGGCAAAAATGAGCCCGGAGAACAGAGAGACCTTCAAATAGGTCATGAAGGCTTCCTGCACATTCAACGTCACAGGCCGTCTCGACTGTTCCACCGTTGCCTGAAACTGCGCGAACTGCGGTGCCCGCAATGTCAGAGAGACCGACTTTTCCTCCGGTGCCGATGCCGGTGCCGGTGTTTCTGCGGCAGCCGGCGTTTTCTCAGTGCTCGGAGCCGAAGGAGTCTGAGAGGGGGACGCATCGGGATGCAGCACGAGTTCCGGTGCAACAGCGTGCAGGGCCTGGGCCAGCTGCTTCACCGAGACCGCCACAATCACTTCTTCGGGATGCTGTTGAATCCGGCGGTTCTCGATCTCCTCTTCACTCAGTTTTCCCGAGAGAAAGTCTCGAACTCCCTGATAGTAACTGGAGGCGATATTGAGCCCCCAGTCCCGTTTGAACCGATCCCACCAGGACGCCTCATCAACAGGTGGCTTGGGTTTGGCATATTCCTTCAATGCACTGTCAACGGGAGCCCGGACAAAGGCAACGAGCCGTTCCCCCTGATACAGGCAGACGACCACAGAGACGATCAGCCCGGCAATGGCCAGCAGCAGATGCTTACGGAGAATTTCCAGATGTTCCCCGAACGTCATCGTGGAATCGTCGAAGAGATCTTTCGTCGGTCGTTTCATCGCTGGAACCCGTGGACACCCTGAAATGCGCAGACTGCCGAATCACCGATCACGGCAGGACACGGTATCCACCCGGTTGGCCCGCAAGCTGGCAGGCATTTTGAGCAGTACGGCTGAGCCATTAGTCTACGAACCGCCGGAACCGGATGCAAACGCGGGCGTCTCCCGTCGGAGATCACAACGGTCAGACTCAACGAATCCTCAGTCCAACGCGACCGATGAGATTTCAGTTCCGCATGGGAACCCTCTGGGCACGGCTGCACTCCCGCCGTGAGGACCGTTACAATTCCGAGATCCCCACACGAGTCCTCAGCCCCGCCCATTCTCAATGTGGACAACAGAACAGATTCAGGCCTTCGAGCAGGCACTCAGGACGCTGGAAGCCGGTTTTTCGAATCTGCCGGATGTTTCGCCTCCAGTGACGACTTCCGACATGCAGGCGGTCCTGCAGCTGGTCGCGGCGCGACTGCAGGAGAATTATCCCTATCAGCATCCACTCTATCTGGGACAGATGCTGAAGCCGCCTCACCCGATCGCCCGGATGTGCTACGCACTCGCGCAGTGCATCAATCCGAATAATCATGCCCTGGATGGCGGTCGCGCGAGTTCCGCCATGGAGCTGGAATGTGTCGAGCAACTGGCAACGATGCTGGGCTGGTCAACGCATCTGGGACATCTCTGCAGTGGCGGAACCATTGCCAATTTCGAGGCACTCTGGGTCGCGCGGGAATTGACCTCCGGGGGAGTCGCTGCGTCGTCGCAGGCCCATTACACCCATTCCCGCCTGACGCAGGTTCTGGGAAGGCCCTTTCATTCCATCCCGGTCGATCGCCGGGGGAAGATGGATCTGAATCACCTGGAAACGCTCCTGCAGACCAAACAGATCGGGACGGTCGTCGCGACACTGGGAACGACTGGCCTGGGCTCGGTTGATCCACTTCACGAACTGGCCGCGTTGCAGTCCCGATACGGCTTTCGATTGCATGTCGATGCCGCGTACGGAGGATATTACGGACTCGCGTCCACTCTCGAACCGGACACACGGCAGGCGTTTGACGCCCTGGGTGCAGCTGATTCCGTCGTGATTGATCCACACAAACATGGACTGCAACCCTACGGATGCGGCTGTGTGCTGTTTCGTGACCGTCAGGTCGCGGCGATCTATGCGCATGAGTCACCGTACACGTATTTCACGTCCGACGATCTGCATCTGGGGGAAATCTCGCTGGAATGTTCCCGTCCAGGTGCGGCGGCCGTCGCACTCTGGGGAACGATGAAACTGCTGCCTCCCGTCCCGGGAGGAGAGTTCGCCCTGAGTCTGGGACGCTGTCGTGACGCCGCACTGCAGCTGTTTCAGTGGATTGAACGTCATCCCCGTCTGACTCCCGTGCTGGCTCCGGAACTGGATGTCGTCGTCTGGTGCGTCAACACTTCCACCGCTTCAGAAGCCAGTCAGGCGGCTCAACGCTTTTTCAACACCGCCGCTCAACGGGACGTCCATCTGGCATTGCTGTCCCTTCCACAGAAATTTGTTGCTCCGCTGGGGATCATTCAAACCTGGGACGAGCCGACGGTTCAATGCCTGCGGGCGACGGTGATGAAGCCGGAGCATCTCTACTGGATGCCGGAGATTCTGAACCGACTGGAACGGATCTCGATTTGAACGTGCTCCAGATCCGAGCGCGCCGAAAAGCTTCTGTAATCGGCTCGTTCCGACACAGGTCGGAATTCCGAGACCACGCATCCCGGGAGTTCATGCAGTCAGCGGCCAAATCTGCCGATCAGTGGAAAGGGGGGCACCTGTCTCATTCCGTTCCCGGAATCCTTGAAACCATCACGACTCCAACAGCTCCGATTCCATGATTCGCGCGGCGTTCCTGTCGGCTGGATTCTCTGTCGCTCTCTTCGGAGCCGGGTTTCTGTTTGTTGACGATGTTCGGATTTCCTCACGCATTTCCCGCAATGCAGAGCCGGTGGTCCAGATCTTCTCCACCCCGGATGAAGCCGGGCGCCATCATATTCAACCGCCGGAATGGATGCCGTTTTCACTGATGGGACTGGGGGTTGTCACGATGCTCTATGCGATCGCACTCCCGCGCTCCTGATGCAATGTTGACACCCTGAGACGTGCCGATTGCAGCAGACATCAGGCCCCCGTCATGCGATTGCCGACCAGTCGTAGGGTTTGAACCGGTCATGCTTACGACTCAGTGGTGAAATTGTCCAAGATTCATGCGTACCCGTCGCTGCGAATGGTCGATGGGAAATGAGTCATGGATTTGCGATTTCCCACCTGAGAACGAATGCGTCCCTCTCACCGCAACCGACAGATCGGCCGGTTTCTCCGGTTCGAGTGCCGACGGTGGAAAGGACTGGCCGAACCAACGTCCGCTCGACAGGCCGGAGGATCGCTGAAACCTTCACCCTCAGTTGCTCTCGTGGAGCTTCCAACCTGTCAGGACAGAGTGGTCACACCCCCTTGAGCAACTTGCGAAATAACCTCCCCGTCCCCGCCACGCGGAGTGCAGCGTTTCATCCATCGAAACGTGCGCTGTGCGGGCACTTGATAGAGCAGACTGCTCCAGGTCTCGACATGGAAGCCCAGACTTTCGTTGATTCCAGATTCTTCCTGGTGATCGAACGGGGACGGTCCCGTTTTCCCCGGCGTCCCATTAACCAGGAACGCTTTCTGATCGGTGGCGGCACAAACTGCCAGCTGCAACTGGGAGGAGAAATTCCCATGTTGCACAGCATCATTCTGAACGAATCCGAATCCCTCTGGATTGATGCCGTCGTCGCCGAGCCCCCCCTGCTGGTCAACGGCCAGAAGATTCGCGAAGGGGAACTGCGGCACGGTGACGTCATTCAAATTGGCAGCTTCCTGTTCTCCGTCGACCGGTGCGAAGTGGCCCCGACCATCGCGCAGGAAGTCCCGGCTCCGGAAATCACCGTGGAATACCTGCAGTATCTCTCCACGGAACTGGAACGACTGGAACAGGTGGCCCGGGGAAGAGAACTGGGAGCACAGGCCCTGGTGTCTGCCGCACGGGCCGCGACTCCATCCGATGCTGAATTGTCCCTGTCCCAGCTGGAGCTGATGGAACAGCAGACCGCCGACGATGAGGCCATTGACCAGCTGCGCAAGACCGCCTGATCGACCACCGATACATGGCCCCTCTTGAAAGACGAATCGCCCCGTCCGAACACTCTGTCCGGACGGGGCGATGTCATTTCTGTCAGGCGGACTCAGCCATTCGGCCGCGATCCTTGAACCTGATCAATACCGGTAATGCTCTGGTTTGAACGGGCCGGTGACTGCGACGCCGAGATAGTCGGCCTGAGCCTGGGTCAGCCTGGTCAGTTTCACGCCGAGCTGTTCGAGGTGCAGTCGGGCGACTTCTTCGTCCAGTTCTTTCGGGAGCACATGGACGCCGATTTCGTACTGGTCGGCCTTGGTCCACAGTTCCAGCTGAGCGAGCACCTGGTTGGTGAAGCTGTTGGACATCACGAACGATGGGTGGCCGGTGGCACATCCCAGGTTCACCAGTCGACCTTCTGCGAGCACCAGCAGCGCTTTGCCGTTGGGGTAGACATACTTGTCGACCGGGCCGCCGACGTCGGAATCTTTCTTCACCCGAATCCGCTGAATGTCTTTGCGGTTGTTCAGGTAAGCGATGTTGATTTCGGAGTCGAAGTGACCGATGTTGCAGACGATGGCGTTGTGCTTCATCTCGTCCAGATGCGGTCCGGCGATCACGTCGATACAGCCGGTCGTTGTCACGAAGATATCGCCGAATTTGGCGGCTTCTTCCATGGTCGTGACCTGATATCCTTCCATCGCGGCCTGCAGAGCGCAGATCGGATCGATTTCGGTCACCACCACGCGGGCGCCCAGCCCGTCCATGGCGTCCGCACAGCCTTTGCCGACATCGCCGAATCCGCAGACGACGACCACTTTTCCGGCAACCATCACGTCGGTTGCCCGTTTGATTCCGTCGGCGAGCGATTCCCGGCAGCCGTACAGGTTGTCGAATTTGCTCTTCGTGACGGAGTCGTTGACATTGATCGACGGCAGTCCCAGCTTCCCGGCCGCGTGCATCTGCACGAGACGGTGAACTCCGGTGGTGGTTTCTTCCGAGAGCCCTTTGATGCCGGGAATCAGTTCCGGGAACTTCTCGTGAACCATCAGGGTCAGGTCCCCGCCGTCATCGAGAATCATGTTCAGCGGCTGTCCGTCCGGCCAGTACAGAGTCTGCTCGATACACCAGTCGAACTCTTCGTTGGTTTCCCCCTTCCAGGCGAACACCGGGATTCCGGCGGCAGCAATGGCGGCGGCGGCGTGATCCTGAGTGGAGAAGATGTTGCAGCTGGACCAGCGGACTTCCGCCCCCAGATCGATCAGGGTTTCAATCAGCACGGCAGTCTGAATCGTCATGTGCAGACAGCCGGCAATTCGAGCCCCTTTGAGTGGCTTGCTGCCGCTGTACTTCTTGCGAAGAGACATCAAGCCAGGCATTTCAAACTCGGCCAGCTCGATTTCCTTCCGGCCCAGCTCCGCCAGACTCAAATCTTTCACTTTGTACGGAAGGGCTTCCACGGTCGACATCAGCAAGTCTCCTGCAATCGGAAATATAGTAAGGATGCCCACAGATCGTGAGATTCGCTGACGTGAGGTCGCATCCGGCAATCTGCCACTCAGCCAGTCACTCAGCGCGCACGGTCAGCCCGCTCTGTGGAGGAGCACCAGTATAAGGAATCCACTCCCGGCAACCAACGCTTCCGGCAGGAAATGCCGATGAAGCTTGAAGAACTTCCAAATCCCGCCCGGCGCTGAGGGACCTCTTCCGCCCCCTGCTTCGAGTTCACTGGCGACCACCGGAGATTGATTCATCATCAAAGGTTGTTAATGTGAGAGACATTCTGATTTCTCAAGGGAGGTGGGCGATTCACAGAACATCCGGACTTTTACTGGTCTGTCTTCTCTGTTTCCACGGTGATCGGCTCCTGGCACAGGGAGACCCGTTTGCCTCGGCCGTTCGCCCCACCGCAGCACTCAGCCCGGAAGAGGAACTCCTGGCTCTGCGGGTTCCGGCAGGATTCCGGATTCAGCTGTTCGCGTCGGAACCGGAGATTCTCAAGCCCATCAACATGGCGTTTGACGAACGGGGACGACTCTGGGTGAGCTGCACTCAGGATTATCCGTACGTCAATCTCGACGAGCCCGGCGACAGTATCCGCATTCTTGAAGACACCGATGGTGACGGTCAGGCGGATCGTGTGACGACCTTTGTCGACGGCATCACCCATCCCATGGGGCTGCTGCCGTATAAAGACGGAGTCATCGCCTTCAGCATCCCCAACATCATGTTCTTCCGTGATACGGATGGAGACGGGAAGTGTGACGAACGGAAGGTTCTCTACGGCCCGTTTGACTACTCCAAAGACACCCACGGACTGAACAACGGCTTTCGCCGCGGCTTTGACGGCTGGGTCTATGCCTGTCACGGCTTCAACAATCACTCAGTCGTCACTGGCCCGGATGGACATGTTCTCGACATCAAAAGCGGCAGCCTGTATCGCTTCCGCCCCGACGGCACCCGTATCGAACGGTACACCCACGGCCAGGTGAATCCGTTTGGAATGACCTTTGATCTTCAGGGGGACCTTTACAGTTCCGACTGCCATACCAAGCCGTTGATGCTGATGTTCCGTGAAGGGCAGTATCCCGACTTCTGGCGGCAGCATGATGGACTGGGGTTCGCCCCGGAGATCCTCAAACACAGTCATGGCTCAACGGCCATTGCCGGAGTGATGCAGGCCAGTGATGAACGAATTCCCGATGCGTATCGGAACAATTTCTTTCTCGGGAACGTAATGACGAGCCGAGTGAACCGGGATTCCCAGAAGCCGGTTGGTTCTTCATTTTCCGCAGTGGAACGTCCGGATCTGGTGACTTCGGACGATCCCTGGTTCCGCCCGGTCGATCTGCAGCAGGGACCAGACGGAGCGATCTATGTCGCCGATTTCTACAACAGGATTATCGGGCACTATGAAGTGGCACTCGATCACCCCGGGCGGGATCGCACACGCGGGCGGATCTGGAGAATCGTCCCGGTTTCTGCTGACGGGCAACCGTTACCGGGCCTGAATCAGGTTCGAGACCTGACACAATGCAATGTGTCAGATCTGGTCGGGGAGGCAAACACCACCAATGTTCCACGACTGATAAAAGTGATCGACGAACTGTCCGACCGCCGGCAGTCCGCAGCGATTCCGGAGCTCCAGGGATTTGTGGACCATCCCCATGCTTCAGACTCCGCCCAGGTGGCCGTTCTCTGGAGCCTGCAGCGGATGAGTTTACTGCCGACGGAACCACTTCAAAGAGATGCCACGTCCCCCTCCCTGCTGACACGAATCCACGTTCAGCGACTGCTGTCAGACCGCCCCGGATGGAATACTGTCGAAAGACAACTGGCAATCAGCAGACTGAACGACGAATCCCCGATTGTCCGCCGTGCTGCGGCCGAGGCATTGGCGCGCCACCCGCAATCCAGGTCCGCCCTGCCATTACTCAAGACCCTGCAGTCCACTCCTGTGGAAGACGCCGTTCTTCATTATCAATTACTGCTGGCATTGCGAAATCAGCTTCGTCCGGCCGGAACACTGCCGACACTTCTCACCGCACACACGGAACTCACTCCACCGGAATTGACGCTCCTTGCCCGGGCCGCGCTGGGGCTCGAACAGCAAGATGCCGCAACGGGCCTGCTGTCAATTCTGTCCCGTTCTCCGGCCGTTGTGGAATCAGTACACCCTGTGAGCCTCGCTGAGAAAATCGCACGCTGGGGAACTCCGCAGGAACTGACGGAACTGACTCACTGGATTCGCACCCACTGGGCCGGCAACCTGAACACACAGGTGCAGTTGCTGCATGCCGTGCGGGACGGTTTGCGAAAACAGGGAATCGAACAGGACAGGTCGTTGAGTGACTGGGGAGCGGAACTCGCCGGCCACATTTTACACGACCGTCCGGCAAGTTCAGGCTGGACCGTCACCCGGCAGCGTCCCGACCGTCCTGCCGGACGCTGGGATTACGAATGGCGGACAACACCTGACGGCCAGAACGTCCGGATGTTCAGCAGCCTGCAGGGAGGAGAACAATCCGTCTCCGTGTTACGTTCCCCCCCGTTCGAAGTCCCGGCGGAACTGTCGTTTCTCCTGTGCGGGCACATCGGGTTTCCGGATCTGGCGGTCCGCCCCGTCAACTTCGTTCGGCTCTGCCGCGTCGAAGATGGTCAGGAACTCGCCAGACAACTTCCTCCCCGCCGGGACCAGACAGTGCAGGTCCTTTGGAATCTGAAAGAGCACCAGGGGGAGAAAGCCGTTCTGGAAGTCGTGGATGGACTGGATCTTGGAGCCTATGCCTGGCTTGCCATCGGCGGGCTCGATCCGGCGATCCTTCCGCTCCCCTCCGGTGAGATGAAACCGGGTGACGAGTCTCAAGAGGAGGCGATTCAGTTGATCCGGGACTTCGATCTCCGCCCGTTCTCGGAAGATCTCGAACGTCTGGCAGACGACCGTTCCCTGGGACAGGAAGTCCGGTTCGCGGCACTCGAGACACTGGCCCGCTGGAGCCGTTCTCCCCTCTCCCCGACGCTGGCGGTGCTCTGGAATCTGGAATCGTCGAATCCCTCCGAGCGGCAGGAGATCCGGCAGCAGATTCAACAGGGAACCGAAGACTCACAGCGTCAGCAGATTGCGACGCTGGCCAAACCCCGCCCCAGTCGGGAACAGATTCTGATTGCACAAAGTCTGCTCACACGTCCCGGGGGAGAAGCCCTGCTGCTGGATCTCTGTGACGCCGGCAACATCAGCCCGCGCGTGCTGATGAGTTCCAGCATCCGCCCGCAGCTGGAACAATCGCCGTCCGCAGACATCCGTGAACGAGCGCAACGCTGGATCGGAAGTCTTCCGTCTGCCAGTGACGACGTCGACCGGTTGATCGCGTCCCTGTTCCAGCGGTCACTTCAACAACCGGCCGATTCGGCGCAGGGGCGGAAGGTGTTTGAAGATCGCTGCGCGGCATGTCATCAGATTGGTGGAGCCGGAAAGGTGATCGGCCCGCAACTGGACGGTGTCGGGAGTCGCGGTGCAGAGCGACTCCTGGAAGACATTCTCGCCCCGAACCGGAATGTGGACGAAGCCTTTCGCAGCCGGACCTATGCCTTGTCGGATGGACGGGTTCTCTCCGGCATGTTTCGGCGGCAGGACGGAGCTCTGATTGTCCTTGCCGATCAGAAGGGGGAAGAACAGACATTCCGGGCCGATGACGTCGATCAGGAAGCGATTTCACCCGTGTCGATCATGCCGGATAACTGGCGGGATCTCATTCCCGAACAGGAACTGCTGAATCTGCTGGCGTACCTGGCGGAACAACGAAAATCGTGAGCCTACAGACGATGCTCGGTTTCGGAGACCGGTGACGATTCTGAAGAATCCGCGCCGGTCTCCGGCGCCAATGTTAAACGCAGTCGAGAGTCATCCCCTTCAGACAGTTCCGGTGTCCACAGTTCCACCCAGGTTTTCCAGGGATACTTTGGGTGAATCTGCAACGGAACATCCCCATGGATGACTTCAACTCCTCCCCGTTGAAACAACCCGGACAGTGCCACATGCAGGTGAGCGAGGACCGTTTCGGAGTGTTCTGACAGCAGTCCTGACGAGACGCAGGCGCCTGTCAGAGAGACTCCATCGAACTCCCAGATCAGATGTGCGGATCTCCCCGGTTGTTCCCGATCACAGTGTTCCCGATCGCAGAGTTCGACGTCAATCCGGTTTGTTGCGGCGCGAACTCCGGTGACGCCCCAGTGACAGGGAGTGATTTCCTGGGCCTGTTCCAGCAGGCTGAGAAGTTCCCGTTCAACGAAGTGCCGGATCGCTTCTTCCACATGCAGAATGGCCGACCACTTTCTCAGAACCCAGTTGGCATCGACATTGCTGACTTTGCGGGACTCGCGCCGCAGCGCGGCGAACGCTTTCGGAAGGGTTCCGGAATGAAATCCGGGGCGCATCAACTGCAGCAGGGTCTCCCCATGTGATCCGATCGATTCGCATCCCAGTCGCTTCCGGCGATTCGCTGCGTAGAGCCGCCAGTTCTCTTTGAGTTCCCAGACCAGAAAGCCGAACACCCCGGGAATCAGCCAGATGGTCGTCCAGACGACCGTGTTGGCCTGAGCCCGACCGAGATACGGAGTCAGTTCTTTCACCAGCATGGGGCCGGTCGGAAGAATAATTTTGTGTGACACCGTGACGACGGGAAAGTGCTTGATCGGGTTGATCTGCGGTTCGACCAGCAGTGTAAAGACGAACACGACGATGTAGGACACCAGAAACCAGACGACACCGCCGGCCAGCTTGACCGCCTGCGAGACGGGGTTGTCTCCGGCCCGGAATCGAAGGAACTCATCGACGGTGTAAACCAGCCGTTCCAGGTTGACCATCAGACTGTCGAACAGATCGGCGATCCAGTGAATCACGGCGTAAAAGACGTTGGTCTTCAATTCCAGCCAGAGCCGCATCAGCAGATCCATCGCCCGTTCCGAGGTGTAACGCCCCACTGGTGACGTGAGGAACAGCGCCAACCCCAGATACAGCTCCAGCACCAGTCTCCAGCTCCATTGGATCTCGAACAGAGCGGCCGGAATCCAGAGCAGCAGCAGGCAGACTCCCGGCTCCAGGGCGTAGTCCAGAAACAGCCGGAAGCCCCGACTCGCCAGAATCTGGCGCACGTATTCGGAATGGAGGACCGTGGACGGGATCTCAAAAAAGATCGATTTGAGTGCCTGCCAGAACCGGCTCAGCACGGAACGGTTCCACTGACGGAATGCCGGCTGATGGATCAGCAGCGACGCCCAGCTTCCCAGCAGCAGCACCGCAGGAATCAGGATCGCATAATTTGTCGTATGAGCGGCATGCGCGGCCTGATGCTGAGCGATCGCTTCAAACGACTCGTCGTGCGGCGGAGGGGATTCGGCAAACAGCATCGCGATGATGTGTTCGAAAAACACAATCGTCAGGTAGGCCCCGCCGAATGGAATGAACAAGTGTTTCGTCAGCAGGCGCCCCACCCGGGTTCCGAAGACCAGGGAACTGATGGTCTGCGGCCAGCGCTGATAAACGGCCCCCGGCCGGTACACGCCGTCCAGCTTGACGTCAAACCGGCGGTCTGCCCGTAAGAGTCCGTCACCGAATGCCACTTCCCGTAATGTGGTGACATCTGGAAGTTTCAAGTTGTTGCGTGAGAGTGTGTCCCGCAGGTCGGAAATGCTGAAGTAGCTCTTTTCGACCACCCGGTCCAGCAGTTCCTCAACGATTTTTCGCCGCGCGACCTGCTCCGGCACGTCCGCGGGTACCAGTCCGACTTCGTCGAAGACTTCTTCAATGATATTGCGGAGACGATTCCGGGAGCGACTTTCCACTCGGGGAGAGACGTTATTCAGGAGATTCAACAGGCGGGCCCGGTCCACGGCATCGATGCGAGCCACCGAGATTCGTCGACGGATCGTTTTCAGGTGCCGCAAGGTCAGCGCGTCCTGCATTAATGGCAATGGACGGCGAATGGGACGCCGCCCGAGCGTCCGGATCCAGTCAATCAGATCGAGTCGATAGACCCCGCGCTCCTGCTCCAGGCAGACTTTCTGCAGATCGTAAAGCAGTCGAGCTTCGTTCGACCAGAATCCTTCCGCGGCCGGTTCCAGCAGCGGCTGCAAGGTTTCGATCCACTGTTCCGTTTCCTCCTGCTGCAGTTGCAAGACAGCCTGCAGACGCTGCGTCAGGTGGCGCAGTTCTGACACCGCCGCGTCATGAGCTTCGTGTTCATGTCCTTCCGGAGCGTGTCGGGCCGCACGCAGGTGCGACAAGGCCGCTTTCACGCTATTGCCTGTCGCGGCAATCCGTTCGGCACGTGCCTGTTGTGCCCGAAACTGAGCCAGCGTCATCCGTGGACGCTGCAACCCCAACAGAGACGGATGCTTCTCAACCTCGATCTCTCCCGTGGCCTCGAGGCCCGCCACAGCCAACCCGGGGAGCATCCGGAGTTTTTCAAACCGGGCAAAGTGATCGAAATCCTGTTGCAGAATCCGGTCGACGGCCTCCCAGTCCCGTAGCGCCGGGAAATACAGCCGGACTTCATGTGGAGCGAAGTACCGAAGTTCCAGGTAGACCGCAGCGAACTCGATATACGTTTCCAGATCACTCGGCGGTGGAAAAAGGAGATCATCCTTCAGCAGCACTTCGCGAATTTCCGCGAACTCGATCGAGCCCAGTTCGTCCCGGCGTTGTCGAGCCCAGGCGTCATCCAGCCCGTTGCGTGCGACCAGGTTTTCCAGCTCCACGTGAACGCAGGCGTGAAACACCCGCCGGTGGTAGTCGTTGACGACTTTCGAAAACTCTTCGGGAGTCAGTACCTCTTCTTCCGGACGGGGGAGCAGAATCACCAATCGGGGAAGGTCGCATCCCGGAGCGACATCCAGTTCCGACAGTTCCACAAATGCCAGCAGATGGTCCCGCTCAATGGTGTAGCAGTGACTGTGAGGAACCTGCAGCCGCAATCCCTGGAGATTGCGGTCCATCCGAATGACGCGACGCAGCACCCGGGGCTCAACAAGATGTGCCGCAGGTTCGACGGTCTGCAGAATTCGCTTCAGCTGATTTGCGGTATCCAAAACTGATTGCCTCGACCACCGGTGGAAACTCCGCCAGAACACTTGTGTCGTTTCCAGACGTTTGGAGCTTCCCTGTCTTTTCTTCGAAGTATAGCAGCGCACCCGGAATCCGGTTTGGGACGGACAGAGAGAGAAACCGGAATTTTGACCGGACAGCGGGAAAAATCGCTGCCACTGGCAACCGCCCGACGCTCCGCCCCCCCCTGCAGACACCTTGACAGACTGTTGAGATTCGGAGAACGAACAGCCGAAATCCCTGAATGGCTATCCGTCCTGAACATTCCCGAATATGATGAGAGCCGGTTCCAATCTGGCTGTCGACCTGTCGAAAGACAACCAGGCCTGGTGTCTGGATCACCAATCCCATTGTTGAAGAGGTGTGCTCAGGAGATTGGCTGCGACTGCCGCAGAGAACCAAGGGCACTGAACGGGGGTTCGGCACATGGCCGGCGCGAAAAATGTTCTGGGAAAACCGCTGATTCCATGCTCGTTCGATCCGGTCACCGGCTGGTATCGAAACGGGTGTTGCGAAACGGGGCCGGGGGATTACGGCCTGCATACAGTCTGCGTGCAGGTGTCAGACGAGTTCCTCTCGTTTTCCAAACGGGCAGGGAACGATCTGTCGACTCCGATGCCACAGTACGATTTTCCCGGCTTGAAAAATGGAGACCGCTGGTGCCTGTGTGCTTCCCGCTGGAAAGAAGCGTTTGACGCGGGTGTCGCTCCGGCAGTGATTCTCGCCGGAACCCATATTTCCACCCTGGAGTTCGCCTCTCTGGAAGAATTGCTCGAGCATGCACTGGACCCGCACGAGGTGGAGTAGTCAGTGAGCAGGATTCAGGGGTCAGGATTCAGTGGGTTTCTTGTGGGGTGAGTTGCTCAGCTGTTGATGTGTCGTACGCGACACTTTTGTGAGGTGTTGTGATTTGCTCTGTTTTTGCCACGACTCCCTCTCCTTGCTCTTCAGAATGAGGAGGGTTTCGGAATTTTGCTTCTCTGAGCAATCTTTCCGGCAGACGGACTTGATTCAGATCATGGATCTTTTCACATTGGTCCGCCAGCACTCGCTTTAATCCTTTTTCCGCGACCGTCAGTTCGAGATCCTGTCCCGCGTCATCGACGTTGTGCCAGACGGGATTGATCAGTCTTCATGGCGCGGAGACTCCCAGAGATTCGTCAACTCCAAGGAAATTGTCATGGCTTGGAAGCATCTGTTTGAACGTAAATCTCTGGAAATGCTCGAAGCGGAGATGCAGTCGGAACAGAAGCTTCATCGGGTGTTGGGGCCGGTCTCTCTGACATCGCTGGGAGTCGGTGCCATCATCGGGGCCGGGATCTTCGCGATGACGGGGCGCGTGGCCGCATTCGACGCCGGACCGGCAGTCGTCCTGTCCTTCATCCTGGCAGGGGTGGCCTGTATTTTCGCCGCGATGTGTTACGCCGAATTTGCCGCGATGGCTCCCGTTGCCGGCAGCGCTTATACGTATACCTATGCGACGCTCGGAGAGCTGCTCGCCTGGATCATTGGCTGGGATCTGATCCTGGAATACGCCATGGCCTGCTGTGTCGTGGCCTCCCACTGGACGAATTATCTGAATGTCGCCCTGTTGACGCTCTTCCCCAAAGGAGGCTGGCTCGGGGATTTCGATGTCTCGATCCCTCCCCACCTGATCATCGATCCCTTCACGCCGCTCGTCGTGAAGGGACAGGAAGTCCAGGGCTGGATGAACCTGCCGGCGATCCTCATCATGGTCGTCATGACCGCCATTCTTGTCCGGGGAGTCCGTGAGAGTGTCATCGCCAACACGCTGCTGGTCATCGTGAAACTGTCCGTCGTGCTGCTGGTCATCGCCCTGGGGGCTCAATACGTCCAGACTTCGAACTGGACCAGTATTCCGGTGGAAAAGCGGAGCTTTGTCGATGTCAGCGATTTCCTCAAACGGAACCCGGACATCGCCGTGCAACTTCCGGAAGGGAAGTCGTTTCACAAGTATGACGGCGAAATGTTGCTGAAAGAATTTCCCGGCATCGCCACCGGGCTGTCCGCAGAAGACTCCGTCCGCCTGAAATCGCTTCCCAACGAATCCAAGAAGTGGGGAATGCTGGCAGCTCTGGGAGTGAAAAGCTGGTTCGAGCCGCTCGACGAAATGGTTCGCAGTCCGTTTCTGCCGTATGGGTTCTCCGGCCTGATGGTCGGGGCGGCCCTGGTGTTCTTCTCTTATATCGGGTTCGATTCCATTTCGACGCATGCCGAAGAAGCCATCCATCCCCAGCGCGATGTCCCGCTGGCATTGCTGGCATCGCTGCTGATCTGCACGCTGCTCTATGTCCTCGTGTCAGGCGTCTTGTGTGGAATGGAACCGTATTACTCGATCAATCCTCAGGCGGCCGTTGCGGAAGCCTTTCGCCAGCAGGCCCTCAAACAGGAGAGCTGGCTGCTGAATTCCATTGCCGCCTTTATCGCGATTGGGGCACTCGCCGGATTGACCAGCGTGATTCTGGTCACCTTCCTCAGCCAGTCCCGTGTGTTCCTCGCCATGTCGCGTGATGGACTGCTGCCGAAGGGACTGTTCGGCGTCGTCCATCCGAAATATCGGACGCCGCACCGTTCCACGATCCTGACCGGTGCCATCATCGCACTGGCGGCCGGGTTCCTGCCGATTCGTATGCTGGAAGAAATGGTCAGCATCGGCACGCTGATGGCGTTCGTCCTGGTCTGCGGATCGGTGATGGTCCTGCGAATTCAGCGTCCGGACGCTCCGCGCCCGTTCCGTTGTCCCGCCTTGTTTGTCATTGCTCCGCTGGGAATGTTCGTCAATCTGGCCCTGATGTTCTTCCTGCCGCTCGACACCTGGCTGCGGCTGGCCGTCTGGCTGGGGATTGGAATTCTGATTTATTTCTCCTTCGGGATACGCCACAGCGTCCTGAGAACCCGAGACGCATCAGCAACGTGATGTGCGTTCAGGCGATGGGATTCGGGATCGCATCCGTCTGTCAGTCAGAGCGTGTGGACATTTTCACGCTGGTCTGGCAGAGAGAAATTCGAAGCACGAAATTCGAAATCCGAAACACATTCGAAGAGTTCCAATTCCAAACCCTCTGACGGTCTGTCTGTTTGGGTGATGGATCTTTTGGAGTTGTTTCGAATTTCGTGCTTCGAATTTCGTGCTTCGAATTTCGTGCTTCGAATTTCGAATTTTCATGGGACCACTTTGATTGTCCACACGCCCGACTCACTACAACCCCTACAATCAGGTCGCCAGGTCCGTCGGGAGCTTGAGGAACGTCGAGTCGATGAGACTTTCGCGCGCGTACGACCGGATGTGATCTAAAATCGAACGGAGGTTGCACCGGCACCTCACAGCGAAAAAGATCACTCTTCATCACAAGCGGACTCATCCACATGGTCTCGGCAATTGTCGAACGACGGGATGTCAACGAGATCAGCATCCCGGCCTCCATTGAGGAAAAGATCAAGGAACGTCTGGATCAGGTGCAGATGCTCCCCTCGATTGCCCAGCAGGCCCTGGAACTGGTCCGAGATCCAGACTGCTCGATCAAGGAATTTGTCCGGATTGTCGAGCAGGATCTGAAGCTGGCGACGGAAATGCTGCGGATTGCCAACAGCGTCGTGTATTCTCAGGGACGCCCGATTGCCAGTCTGAACGAAGCGGCGGTCCGACTCGGACTGAACCCTTGCAAAAATCTCATTCTGACCTCCTGTTTCGCCAGCCTGATCGGCAGCCTGCCGGTCCAGGATCGCTGGGTTCGTGAACAACTCGGCCAGCATGGTCTGGTGACCGCAGTCATTGCCACGAACGTCGGAAAAGCTCTGAAGATCGGTTGCCAGGGGGAAGAGTTCACTGCGGGACTCGTCCATGACATCGGACGCATCATTCTCGCCGTGGCCATTCCAGAGGACTTTCTTGCGGCGGATGCCGTCGACTTTCAGGAAGTGCTTCCGCAGCAGCTGAAGCAGGAGCAGCAGACCTGGGGGACGACCCATACGGAAGTGGGAGCGTGGTTTGCCGCACAAAACCGCCTGCCGGATTGCCTGGTGTCCGCCATTCGTTTTCACCACTTCCCGACCCGTGCTCCGCGCGACCACCGAAAACTCACCACACTGGTCGCCATCGCCGACGACATGGCCAACCATGTTCAGCGGCATCAGACCGGCGAAGGATACGACCCGGAATTCAACAGCGCGATCGACCAGCTCGCGGAACTGGGAGTGGACCGTCCCCGCGAAAAACTGATCGCTGCCAGTCGGGCGATTCTGGAAACCTCCTGCCAGGATGCGCTGGAACTCTGCGGAAAGTAGTGGTGTGACCACTCTGTCCTGACAGGTTTGAAACTCCAGTCGAACCGTTCCTGCAAGGATCTGTTCACCTGGTACGGCAAGAGTTTCATGACGAAATCATGAAAAACCGAGTGTGCTGAACCGGCGAGCCCCACCGGGAACTCAAGCTGTTCCGGCTTCCAGATTCAATGCCATGACAGCAACCGCTCGGCATTCGGAGGTCTTCCGCTCCGCCGTGCCCCCCTGTGTCTCAGGGATTTCGTGGTGACGAATCTCCCGATCTTCCCATATTTCCGCCGGGGGCGGAAACCGCGTCTTGTCCCGAATTTCAACATGGGGTAGCATTTCTGCTGGACGATGGTTCACTGGGCGGTTTTCTGTCTTGTGATCCACGCCGTCGACACGCATTTGCGCGTGATCCGAATTTTAGCACCGCAACAGAACCAGGCATCAGCATGGCTTTCTTTGATCTGGCCCGCGTCCGGCGATTTACTGCTGTCGCCCTTCTACTTCTTGGACTGACGACAGCGTTCACACAACGACTGTCTTCAGCGGATGGAACGGATCAGGAAACTTCAAAACTGGTTTCCCGCATGATCCCACGGTTCCATCTGAGTCGGGGAGAGATCGACGACAACATCTCCGGTCTGCTGCTGGACAGCTTCCTGAAGAACCTGGATCCGCAGAAACTCTACTTCCTGAAGTCTGACATCAGTGAGTTCGAGCCGTATCGCACGACTCTCGATGACGCGGTCAAAGCTGGCGATATGAGTTTCTGCTATCTGGTGTTCGACCGTTACAAAAAACGGGTGGACGCGCAGATGGCCGTGATTCATGAGCTGATCAAGATGGACCACGATTTCACGATCGACGAAACGATCGAAGTCGACGCGAAAAAGCAAGACTGGTGCGCCAGTCAGTCCGAGTTGAACGAACGCTGGCGGAAGCGGGTCAAGTTTGACCTGCTGCAGTTCAAACTGGACGGCAAGACCATGGAAGAAGCCCGGGAACGGCTCGATAAACGGTACCGGAACTCCCAGATCATCGTCGATCAGTATACCCCCGGTGAAGAGGTCGAAATTTTCCTGACGACGCTGTCACAGTGCTTCGATCCACACTCCACATACATGTCTCCTCACAGCTGGGAGAACTTCGAGATTCAACTGCGGCTGAGCCTGGACGGAATCGGTGCCGCTCTGCGTGCCGATGACGGATACACCGTCGTTGCGGAAATCGTGCCGGGCGGAGCCGCCGCGGAAGACGGGTCCCTCAAAGTCGGGGACAAGATCACCGGAGTCGGACAGGACAAAGGAGACATCGTCGAAACCTATCGGATGAAACTCAATGACGTTGTCCGCATGGTTCGCGGTCCGCGTGGAACGATCGTCCGGTTGCAGGTGACTCCCGCCAGCGGCGGAGAATCCAAAATCATCTCGCTGACCCGTAAGAAAATCGAGCTGAAAGAATCCGAAGTCAAAGGGGAAATCATCAACACGATGGACCGTCTGGGACGGCCAGGCCGGGTGGGGATCATCAGCCTGCCGACGTTTTATCGTGATTTCGCCGGAGCTGCCGGCGGCGGGGATTTCAAGAGCGCCGCAGTCGATGTCGGCAATGTCCTCAACCAGTTCGAACGGGATGGTGGAGTCGACATCATTATCGTGGACCTCAGAAATAACGGCGGCGGTGCTCTGCCGGAAGCGGTCGAAGTCTCCGGCCACTTCATCGATCGCGGTCCTGTGGTGCAGGTGAAAGACCCCAGCGGAGCCGTTCAGGCTCTCGAAGACCGGGATGCCGGAGTCAAAACCTCAAAGCCGATCATTGTTCTCGACAACCGGCTGTCCGCTTCTGCTTCGGAAATTTTCGCCGGGGTGATCAAGGACTACAAACGGGGACTGATCATTGGAGACACCACGACCCACGGCAAAGGGACCGTGCAGAGCCTGATGGATGTTGCTCCACGCGAACCATTCAGCCTGATCAAACGGGGAGACCGGGGCAAGCTGAAACTGACGATTCAGCAGTTCTACCGGGTGAATGGGGAAAGCACCCAGAATTACGGCGTTCGCTCCGATGTGGTTCTGCCCTCACTGATCGACCACTGGGATATCGGTGAAGCATCACTCGAACGGGCTCTCCCCTTCGATACGGTCCCGGCGGTGAAGTATTCCGAAGGACGCCTGGTGACTCCGGAAATCGTGTCCGCACTGCAGAAATCCAGCGAAGAACGGATCACAAAAATTCCAGAGTTCCAGAAGCTGAATCGGTCCATCGAACGCTACCTGGCGAAGAAAGACCGGACTCAACTGACGCTGAATGAAGAAACCGCCCGTAAAGAACGAGTGGATGAAGAAGTGGCCAAAAAAGAATCGGAAGAACTGGAATCCGGAGAAAGCCTGACTCCGAAGCCGGGCGAGCCGCTTTTCCCAAAACGGTTTTATGAAGACGAAGTGCTGAACATCGCTCTCGACTATGTCGGCCTGCTGCGAGGCAATGTCGCCACGACAAAGCCGCAGTAGTCAGAACGCCATGGCGATCGACCCTGACTGACGCCGGTCCGGCGGGAAACGTGTTTCCCGCCGGACCGTTTTGTTGAGATCGTTCCGCCAGGCGACAGCGGTGCCGGGACATCCGCCCCGGGCATTTGAAGGGGGCGCCGCGCTGTTCCGGTCTCTTCCGGTCCGGTCTCTTCCGGTCCGGTCTCTTCCGGAAATCCGCTTCACATCAGCGACGGGTCGATGTCGTCTGTCGTCATGGAAAAATCCCCGGAACGAATACGAACGTAACTTTCGTATCGCAACAGGGAAATCCAGCCCCGATCGACGGCCTCTTTGATCCCGCAGGACTGCTCATGCGTATGGGTACAGTCCGGGAAACGACAACGGGGAACGAATGGCCTGAACTCGATGAACAGTCCTTCCAGTTCCTCGTTGACAATATCCCAGAGTTGAAGAGTCCGGATTCCCGGAGTATCCACCACCCAGCCGCCGGAATCCAGCTGCAGCAGTTCGGTCACCCGTGTCGTATGGCGTCCCTTGCTCGTGTCAGAACTGACTTCACCGGTGCGGCGGTCCAGCCCCGGTTGCAGGGCATTCAGCAAAGACGATTTCCCGACTCCGCTTTGCCCGGTGAAGACCGACTCCTGTCCGGCCAGCAGAGTTCTCAGTTGTGACAGCCCTTCGCCGGTGAGCGTACTTGCCAGGACGACCGGATATCCCAGTCTCGCGTATTGTCCGACGATCGGCTGCAGTCGCTCTCTGGGCCCGAGATCCACTTTGTTGATGCAGATCACGGCGCGGGTCCCCCCCTTTTCCGCGCTGCAGAGAAACCGGTCGATCAGCCCCAGTTTCAAATGCGGATCCGCCACGGACGTGACGATCACTGTCTGATCGACGTTTGCGACAATAATGTGTGCTTTGTGTCGACTGCCCCGGCTGAGGACAGACTGCCGGGGTTCCACGACTTCAATGACGCCGACGCCGGGCCCTTGCGGGGTGAAGCGAACCCGATCTCCGGCCACGACAGCGCTGCGTGCTTCACGAGCGAGCGTTCTCACGAGTCGTCTGACAGAACAGAGATAGAGAACTCCGTCCGCTCCCTGAACCCGGCATTGATTGGAACCGACAGCGACCAGCACCCGTCCGGAAATCGTCTCGTCTTTCAACTCACGGACCTGCTGTTCTCCGGTGTCGTCATCTCCCGTGGTGACGATGGTCCGAAAGCGGGTGAGATCCCCTTTGCCGCTGAAGCGTTCACTCTTCGTCAGATCACTGGCCGTCTCGAGATCCTCATCCACCTGGCGGGTCAGATCCGTTAAGCGAGCCCGCTTGTTGCGATTCTTCTCAAAGGCAACACGGATTTTCCGGGATTTCTTTTTTGCAGCAGACAAGCAGATTCAACGATCAGGATCGAGGACAGAAGACGGACCATCACGGGAGCACGAATCGCCTCATTATCCTCAGGTGGAGCGTTCGAATCCAGTTTCCGGCAGGTCGTCTCAGGCAATGACCGAAAAGAAAGAGGGGGTTCGCGCATGAACAGCGAACCCCCTCTTGCGATCACAACAGATCACGATCAGTCTCCCATGAGCCAGTCCATGGCGGCATCTTCATCCGCATGGAACTTCTCCTGCACCGGAGCATTTTTCGCGGTGGGAGGGAGACGTGGACGATCACGGCGGGCGTCATCCCGTTTCTTTTCGAGCCCGGCCTTTTCCATCAGGCTCATCGAAAATGGATCTTCTTCAGGAGGAGGAGGCGCATCATCAGCCGGCTCGAACTGGACCCGATAATGATTTTTGGCAATCGCCAGATCATCCCCCGGACGGAGGAATCGGGTATTGACCCGTTCTCCGTTGACTTTCACCCCGTTCCGGCTTTGCAGATCACGAACCTGCCAGTACCCGTCGATCAATTCCAGCTCACAATGCTGGGAAGAGATGTTCGGGAAGATCAGGACAATGTCACAACTGCTTCGACGTCCAATGACCAGTTTCCGCTGCAGAAGAGGAATCGGGTCTCCGCCCCCCTGTGGCACAAGCTCACCAAACATGCGAACTTCAATCCTTCCCTCACCAGTCGGCACCCACGTCAGGCCCAGTTCAGTTCGTTACGAGCACGGTCCGTTGAATGGATTCGCCATTCGACAGAGCCCATTCTGGCCTGAAATTCCCCTCGTTCCTGAGAACCTGCAGTTGAACTGCCGGCCTGTCCACGAGGTGAACTCCCCGCCTGAAAGGGAAATTCGTCCTGGCTGCGGCACTACGAAGTTAACCGTTTGCCGCCGCAATTTTCATTGCGAGCCCATTTCCACCAGGACAATAACCGCCGACAACGCCCGAATCACAACAGGAAAAGTCGAAAAATTTTCCTCTGATTTCGATCTTATGGGGGAGCGTCTGAATGTCAATTTGCATTCGGGCGATTCTCAGGCGGTGCGCCTGAATCGCAGTGAATCGACACGGATTTTGCGGAAAGAAACAGGTCGAAACTCCCGTCTGTTGCAGAAAAACAACACACCGGACAGGACGGAACGACTCTGGCCCCCTGGCGGAATCAGGCCGCCCAGACAGACTGATTGGTCTTCACCGGAAGATCCACAAGCTGATGGATCGACCCGCTCGCCGGGTTGGCAGAAAACCGGCCGTTGTGCGGCTCGAGAAGGACCGGGATCGAAGAACAGGGAAAGAGCATCGTCGACATCACGCGAGCATCGACCCGTGCATTGGGAGCCAGCGTCATCTTCAGATGATTCAATAGAATCGGCAGCGAAATTTTCAGCTGCATTCCCCCCAGGGCCGCCCCGACGCACATTCTTGGTCCGGCGCCGAATGGAAGATACGCGTAAGGAGATGGGGAAATGGTTTCCCAGCGGTCCGGGAGAAACTCATCCGGGCGATCGAACAGTTCCGGGATATGATGCGTCATGAACTGGCTGAACAGGACAATATCCCCTCGCTGCAGAGAGAAAGGGCCCAACTCGACCGGAGCGGCCGCGATGCGCTGCGAATACGCCGATGCCGGCAGGACTCTCATACTTTCCTTCAGCACGCGATCAAGATAAGTGAGCTGATCCAGATCTTCCGGCCGGGGTGGGGCCCCCTGCAGAACGTCCTGAAATTCCTCATACAGGCGTTTCATGACCGAAGAATGCTGACTCAGCAGGAACAACGTCCAGGCGAGAGTATGAGCCGACGTCAGATGAGCCGCACTGAACAGCAGCACAATGTGCCCGATCAACTGTTCGTCGGTGACCCCCTCTTCCGCTTCGTGTGCCCGCATCAGCAGAGACAGCACATCGAATCCCATCTTGCCGCCACGGCGGATGGCAATCATTTCCTGAACCGCCTGCTCCAGTTCTTCCGCAGAGGCCAGCAGCTGTTCGTAATCGTCCTGATTTCGTGACTCCGACGACAATGCCGCAGGGCCGACCTGATGATTCAGTGCGACCCAGCGTTCCGTCAGTTCGCCGATCCGGAAGGCCAGTTCCGGGACGTCAAACCCGAACAGGACGCTGCTCGTCAACTGCAGCATGTACTGGGTCATTTCCGCTGCGAGGTCTTTTGTCTCGCCGGGATGCCAGGATTTCAGGAAGTTCTGCCCCATCTGCACGACGGTGTCGTGATACGCGGAAATCGCCCGTTTCTGAAATGGCCCCATGACCATTCGGCGATGCTGCTTGTGTTCGTCCCCGTTCATGGTCAGCAGGCCGCTGGTCACTCGCCGCTGCGCTGACTTTTTGGGACCGCGAACCGCAAAGAAATGGGAATGGAATCGAACCGAGTCGGAGAGGACCTGTTTTGTGTAGGTCGGACCGAAGACAAAATGGATTCGCTGCGTTCCCTCTTGAAGTGCGGCGACATCTCCATGAGCCACCCGAAGGCGCCGCATGCAGGACACCGCATCTTCGGCGAAGTCTGCAACCCGGCCGAAGGTGATCGGAAGATCTTTGTTTAAAACATCAACTGAAAGAGGGGCCATGCAGGCGTCCGTACCTCAAAACATTTTTCCGTTGCCGGTGCATTCTGGAAAAACGCAAACTCAGTCAGCAGCGCGAACAAACAGAAGGATTTTCATCACTCCCTGAAGTCGATCACTGCTGGTGCAGAATTGTCCACCGCTCTGTTGTCTGGGTTTAGAATAAACCAATCCTGTGCCAGAACAAAGGTCATTTTCCGGACTTTAGGAGACTCCACCGAAATTCCAAACCAACACATTTGTTCACCATGCAGATCCGGTTGCTCCCCGGCGGTTTTCCATGACCCCGGAACAGGGCAAATCCCCTTCATTCTGATTTTTCTGAGACCGTCTGAATGAGCCCGGTTACGGGAAGGATTCTGAGTCGCAAGTCGGTATGATTCATCAGGAAAGGGGTTCACGCAGTGCCCCCGCTTCAGCAGGAAGGAAGAGCGACGTGCAGCTAGCAGGTGAGATTTCCGGCCCCATCGCGGTCATCGGAGACGTTCATGGACAAGTGGAACAGCTGACTCGGGTGATTGAACAGCTGCAACAGCGGGAAGATTTTCAGGAACGCTGGATTGTCTTCATCGGCGATCTCGTCGATCGCGGGCCGGATCCCAAAGGAGCACTGGACCTGTTTCTGAGCCTGAAAGCAGAACACGCACGAACCACGCTGATCTGTGGCAATCACGAACTCGCCATGGGAGCCGCTCTGAACCTGATTGAGACACCGGACTATTGCGACTGGTCAGGCCGCTGGCTCGATCATTATGGCTGCGGCCCGACGTTCCGGTCCTACGGAATTGACCAGGTCGGTGATTACGAATCCCTGCTGAATGCCATTCCGCCTGAACATCAGGACCTGCTGTCGGATGTTCCGTGGTGTGTGGATCATCCCGATTACTTTTTCGTCCATGCCGGACTGGATCCGGCCTCTTCTTTCGAACTGCAACACGCCATTCTCCAGGAACGGGATGTCACCCTGACCCGTCCTCAATGGCTTTGTTCCCGATCACTGACCTTTCAGGAACCGCCACGGGACTGCAGCAAGATTGTCGTGTCCGGGCACGTTCGGGTGCCGCAAGTCAGTTTTGGACAGAAGCGACTCCTCATTGACACCACTGGCGGCGAAGGAGGCTCCCTCAGCTGTGTGCTGTTGCCGGAGAACCAGATCATCCACTCTGATCCACATCTGGGACAGCCGCCAGGCCGCATCGAAGTTCCCGGTGCTCCGGTGCAGAAAAAAAAGAAAGGCTGGTTCTGGTAAGTCTCCAGAAGAGACCAGAACTTTCCGGAAAATCTCCAAACACCTGCCGGCCTCTTCACGTACAAGGACTGCATTTCCGAGATGACATTGCTCCAGCACCGGGGTTGAACCGGTTTCGTATCTCCTTTCGCCAATGACAGTTTATGTCGACTTCGTCACTCTCTCACAACGAGATCGCACAGCTGGGGCAGGAATTGCTGGCGATGCTTCGTGCCGGAGTGCCGCTCGATCAGGGACTCCGGGGTCTCGGTGGTACCAGCCCCAAGCGTCTGGAAGAGGTCGCCACGGATCTGGCAAATCGTCTCGAATCCGGGGTTCCACTTTCAGAAGCCGTGCAGCTGGAATCACGACTTCCCGCCGATCTGAAAGCGATTCTGACCGCCGGCATCCGGTGCGGCCGGACCGACGAAGCCCTACAGGATCTGGTGGCGGTGTCGTACGCGCTGAATGCCAGTCGGGCCGCACTGTTGCGTTCCCTGATCTACCCCGCCTTTCTGCTCCTGGCCACGATTCTGCTGGTGTTCTGTGGACTGTTCGTCCTCGTGCCTCGGCTGACCACCCTCTACGAAGATCTGCGGATTCCCCTTCCGTTCACGCTGGAACTCTGGAAGCAGATCGGGTGGGTGGAGATCGGTGTTGTCGCCGGCGTTTCGATGGCCATTGTCACGGTCCTGCTCAACCTGACATGCTGGAGAGTATCACTGTTTCAATCTTTCGAATCTGTCACAGGCTGGAGTCGGGTGAGAGAGGATCTCTCCGTGGCCCGAGTCGCTCGACTCCTGTCCATGCTGACGAAATACCTGGTGCCGCTTCCGGAGGCACTTTCCATTGCCCTGCTCGGAAACGAAACCGGGAACTGGAACGTCCGCCTGCGTTCGTTTCGTGACAGGATCTCCCTGGGAGAAACCTGCACTCAGAACGATCTGAAGACGTGCGGATTTCCGCTGTTTCTTGGCTGGCTCATCGAGTCCGGGATGCAGACCGGGACACTGCCGGACACTCTCTCCAAGGCGGCCGAGGTTTACCAGAAAAAGGGCCTGAATCGTGCGGCATTTCTGCAGCGCGCCATTCCTGTCTGTCTGATTCTGGTGATCGGCGGCGGGATCACATTGCTCTATACCATGGCGTTCTCCGCCACGATCAGCCAGCTCTGGATCATCCTCGCGAGGCCCCTGCAGTGATGGACAGAAGTCATCCTTCCCGAAACCCAAAGACCGGCACCGCCATTCCGGTCTGGATCGGACTGCGGGCCGTCGCGGAAGAACTTCCACGCTCACGTGATCGGCGCGAGTTTGAACGTCTCGCCCAATACATCGAAAACGGGGGAAACCTGCAGCGTTACCCCACTCCGCCGCAACTGATCCCGCTGGTCGAAACATTGAAATCGGGAGAAGACTCCGGGCAGGTTGCCGAGATGCTGGCGGATTATCTGCAGTCTGAGCAGGAGGTCCAGACGATGTGGAGATCGTTCTGGGTCAGCCTTGTTTATCCTGTCGGATTACTGCTGATCGCCGCACTGGTCCTGGGGCTGTTTCTGGTCTACTCCTCCGACACATTTGGGTCGATCTTTGAAGAATACGGTCTGGAAAAGCCGTTGTTTACATTGGTCATCCTCCAGGTCGCCGGGTTTCTGGCGATCTATTGGGTCGTCATGCTGGGACTGTTTTCGGTGATCATGGTCCCGCTGGCAGTGCTCCTGTTTGCAGGAGGATCACTGGTGGGGATGATTCGCGGATTGCAGTCGGTCCCGCTCATCGGAGCCGCCGCCAGGGCCGCAAACGCCGCGGAATTCTGTTCCCGTCTGGCCCTGTTCGTCGACGCACGGATTCCGCTTCCCAACGCACTCGAATCCCTCTCTCTGGCCCTGACCAGCCGAGCGATGCGCGAGGTCTCCTCCCGTCTGGCCCGGCAGATCCAGCAGGGAGTTCCGGCCGGTGTCACGGTGGAAAACGAACGATTGCTGCCGCCGCAGATTCAAAGCATTCTCGGACGACAGGAGACACCGGGAGCGATGTCTGACTCGTTGAGAATGCAGGCTCAGCTCCTGTCGATCCAGGCACAACTCCGCATTGCACAAGTCCGATTTCTGATTCAGCCGTTCGTCTTCGTCGTCCTCATCCTGGGGACAGCGTCGATCGCGATGGGTTACTTTCTCCCTTTGATCAAACTGCTGAACGACCTTTCCTGAGGAAGACCTGCGTGGAAATTCTCCTGCTGACCATCGGACTTCCGACCATCGGGCTGCTGATGCTGCTCTGCTGGCGCGCGATGATCGCCAGCGGAATCGGCGGCAGTGAACTCCGGCAGAAGCAGTTTCTTTCGGTGCTCAGCATGCTCCTGCTGCTCTCCGTCATCCCGTTAGCCTTCCTGTTCGTGAACGGCTTTTTTGTCCCGTTCTTTCATGTCGGCGTCCTGTTGCTGAGCCTGGTTCGCGCCGCCGTGATCGGGATTGTCATCGCCACCGCCCTGGCGGCGCGGCGGGTTGCCAATGAACCGTACCGGGATGATCCGACCGTCGCTCTTCTCGCATTACGGGCCAGCCACCTTCGGACACTGTTTCTCGGCAGCATGGCCATCATTGCCTTGCCGCTCCTCGCTCTGGGAGCCGTTCCGCTGCTGTTGGGCTGGAGCCTGGGGCTCGGAGAGTATTTCCTATTTGAATTCGTGACCAAATCACGCCGCTGTCGGGTGCTCTGGGGACTGTCAATCGCCGCCCAGGGCCGGCGCCCGTTTGCGGACGAACTGATTCAGCTGTCCAAAGCGGAAGGACGCCGCCAACGGGAAAAACTGCTGAGAGTGGCCGACTCGCTCGAGCAGGGAAATCCTCTGTCACAAGCTCTGTCGATCGTGCCGAAGCTGCTTCCACGCGAACTCGTGGCCGCGATTCAGGCTGGTGAACAGACTGGTCAACTGAATCAGGTTCTTTCGAGTCTGGCTCGACAACAACTGATCAGCGTCAAGAACTGGTTTCAACTCGATCAGAAAATCTTCAGCGTTTTCTCTTACCTGTCTGGAAGCCTTCTGCTGTTCATCGCGGTGCTCAGTTTCATTTCCCACAATCTCGTTCCGAAATTCAAAGCCATCCTCTCCGATTTCGACATGGACGTTCCGACTCCCATGCACTCCCTGATTCAGTTTGCCGACTTCTGGAGCAGTTACTGGTTTCTGTCCGTCCCCTTTCTTGTCGTTCCGCTGGCATTCGTGGTTCATCTGGCACTCATCGGCCTGGGGCATGAAGGACGCCAGACCTGGATCGCCGATGTGCTCTGGCCACGCATCCGTGCCCCGGGACTGCTGCGGAGTCTGTCGGTCACCGTGCAGGGGAATGCCCGGCCCACCGCGATGCTGGAAGGAACTCTGCTGGGGATGGAACCGTCACTCGAACGGTCCCGGCTGGAACGACTGTCCCGGCGCCTCGAAGACGGCGACTCACTCTCGTCGGCTCTGAAGCAGGAACAGTTTCTGAATCGCCGTGAAGAACAGGCATTGGAACTCGCCGAGCAGCGGGGGCATCTCGCCTGGGGACTGGAAAGCCTGGCCCGACGGATCGAGACCTCCCGGCTGAACCGGGTCCAGACCGTCTCTGAAGTGCTTGGGCCAATCGTTGTGCTGCTCATCGGGGCCGCTGTCTTCTGGGTCGCGCTGGCGGTCCTCTCCGTCATCCTCACGATTTTGAACATTGCCGTGTGATCAATTCCTGACGACTTCTTCTCCATGAATCCGTTCATCATGACATCCATGTTCTCCAGATCTGAAAAACGACCATTCACATGCCGGCATCGTTCCGGCATGACGCTGATGGAATGCATGGTCGCAATCAGTCTGCTGGGGGTCTTCACGCTGATCGCCGGGCCGTTCTTCGCCAGAATTCAGGAGGCCCGAGTCGAACAGTCCCGTCGGGAAGCCGCACTGACGATTCTGCAAAATCTGATTGAAACCGGAATCGCCACCGGCAACTTCCCGCAGACTCTCTCCCCGACGGACAGTTCCCGGTTGCCGCACGCCGAACTGACACTCTCGACGGACACAACGCCGGAAAACGATGAACGAATCACCTATGCACTGAGCTGGCAGCTCGACAGCGGGAGACAGTCCAGAGCCATGGAACTGAGTTGCTGGAGGTTTCCAGCCCCCTTCACGACTGAAGGATCCGCCAGGGCCGACGAACGTGAGGAGTCGAAATGAAACGAGACATGATTCGACAGACTCCTCAGCGCCGACGCGGAATCTCACTGATTGAATGTATGGCCGTTTTCGCCCTCTCGGCGGTGATCGGAGTCTTTTCCATCGAGTCACTGGTGCGACTGATGGCGGCCGGACAACGGGACCTGCAGCAGACCGCCGATCGGGTCATTCGCAGCCAGTTCGAACGGCAGTTCCGGGGGGACGTCCATCAGGCGGAGCAGGCAGAAGTCGGTATGGATGGGACGGAACTGAAACTGATTTCCGCCGACGGTCAGGTGATTGATTACCGTGTTCTTGATGACGGGATGACCCGGACCTGGAACAAGGACGGGGGGGCCACTCGATATGAACGGTATTCACTTCCGGAATCACAGGGAGAGTTCCACAGACAGGATAACTTCGTCAAGTTCTCCTATTCCTGGAAAAACGATCCCACATCCGGACATTCCAATGCCGTAGGGACGTCAGAGATTCGAGCACCACTCCGTCTGAATTTCCGCCGGTTCCAATCCCGCCAGGAGTCCAACTGATGATGTCTCATCCAGACGGTCTCCGGAAACGGGGCGGATTTGTCTCGATCATGGCCCTGGCGGTGATTGTGATGATATCGGCCCTGTCAATCGAACTGGCCCGATCGCTCGTACGCCGGCAACTGACCGAAAACCATCAGGTGCAGATTGTTCAGGCAGAACTCCTCGCGCAGGCCGGACTCGATCAGGCGGCCCGACAATTCCGAATGGATCCGAAACGGACGTCACTTCCGGACTGGATTCCGAAATTGCCTGAGAATCAGGGAACCGCAATCGTCCGGTATCAATGGAAACCCGAGCCGAACTCCAACTCACAGTCGATCCAGATTCTGGCCGAACTCCAGACTCCGGACCACCAGATCATTCGTTCTCGCTTGAGTGGTCAAATCTCCCTTCCGGAGACAGACACCAGCGAGACCCGTCCGAATGAAGGCACACCATGACCGCTTCGACGCGACCGACAACACGCCGCTCCGGCTTTACGCTGGTGGAACTGCTGATGGTCATTGCCATCATCGGGATCCTGATCGCGTTACTGCTTCCGGCCATTCAGCAAAGCCGGGAAGCGGCTCGCAACCTGCAATGCAAGAACAATGTCATGCAGCTCGGGCTCGCGCTGCAGAACTATCATCAGGCGCATCACACTTTTCCTCCCGGAACAGTCAACCCGACCGGGCCGATCCTCTCCGGCGGGCCGGGATACCACATGAGCTGGATCACTCAGATTCTGCCGTTCATCGATCAGCAGCTCCTCTACAACAAGTTGAATTTCGATCTGGGAGCCAATGACCCGACGAACCTGACACTGATCGACTTCACACCCTCCACTCTCGTCTGCCCGTCGGCAACGAGCCGCATGCACTCATATGCCGGATGCCATCATGATGTTGAAGCTCCGATCGACAGCGAAAATCATGGCGTGCTGTTTTTGAACAGTCAGATTCGACTCGGAGATCTCACGGACGGACGCCAGTACACACTGCTCCTCGGGGAAGTCCTGACAAATGGATCATGGCTGGATGGATGCCGTTACACGCTGCGAAACGGAAGCAGCCCAGGTTCGATTCAGGATCGTGACAACTATCAGGCAGAGCGGCAAATGGAGGAATCCTCGTTCTACAATCCTGAAGCCGACGAGCCCGTCCCCGATGAGCCGGAAGAACGAAACCGCCAGCTGCATGTCGGGGGATTCATGACGTTCCACTCTGCGGCCACGAACTTTTGTTTTGCAGATGGTTCGGTGAAGGGGATTTCGTTCTTCATCGATCGCACCGTGTTTCAACGTCTGGCGAATCGCAAGGACGGTGAACTGGTGAGCAGTCAGTCCTTTTGAGACGGCTGCTCGATCACCCACCCATTGAACTCCGGTGATCAGTCCATGGCTCTCCAGCGCCCCATGACGCAATCCACTCCGCATGAACTCTGCGCTCCAACATGATGTTCACCCTGGCCTGCCCCCGGCCGGAGTCTTCCGGTGGAGAACGCTGGTTCTACTGCTGGGGATCTTCGGGGTTCCCGCGTTGGCGCACTGCGAACTGCCGGAGTTTCCAGCAGGGGGAACTCTCGATGTCGTCGAACACCGCTGGGGATTTCATGGGAGAATGCCCTCCCGGACATTCTGCCCGTTGTTCGTTCTCGTTCGGAATACAGACAAGACTACTGCCTTTCGAGACACCGTGATTCTGCAGTCACTTTCCCAGTCCCAGGGAAATCCCAGCCGGGAGCTTCGTCGGGAGATTTCCCTGAATCCTGGACAAGAACGCTGGCTCTCGTTTCCTCTGTTCACCGACGGATCCGTACCCAGATTGAAACTGGAATGGACCGACCTGAACGGCCTGCATCTCCACGTGTTTCGGGACGGAGAACGCAGCCGGGGACACGTCTGCATTGTGATCGACTCCGCTGCCACATCCGGCTCGCAGTCTGGCATTCTCCCCACGTTTCCCGAAGCGGCCTTTCCGCGATTTGTGACGGAACTGGACGGACTGGATCTGGTCGCACTGGACGCTGTTCCGAATTGGACACCGATTCAGACTCAGGCGTTTCTCGACTGGCTGCACCGTGGGGGAAAGGCTCTCATTCTCCATTCCGACCGGGGGACCGCGCCGGAGTTCACCGGAGATCTGGCACTGCTGAACTCCTCCCGCAGTCGGTTTTCCGTCGGGTCAGGAATCGTTTTCAGGCAACCGATGACACGTGATCGTTTTGACGGGCAGGCACTGCAGTCTCTCTTTCCAGAACCCGTCTCCAACCGATTCGTCCAGTGGGAGGAGCTGAAACGAAAGCAGGACTCCCAGAGCTTTCAATGGGGACTTAGTCACCGGCTGTTTGCGCTGCTGGGGCGGGATGCCGCGTTCTACAGAAACTGGCCGGCCATCATTCTGGCCATTCTGGCCTATCTGGCGATGCTGTTTCCGGTTTGTTACCGCATCGGGCATCGAGAGCGAAATGTCAGGAAATTTTACTGGACATTCGCCGCGACAGTCATGGGCTTTTCCGTTGCCTTCTGGCTGCTTGGTCAGCTTGGAAGCGGGACACAGAACCGCTCGGCTGTCGCAGTCCTGGCGAAGAGGATTCATCCAGGCGTCTACGATGTCACACAGTGGGCACAACTCTCCAGCTCCCGCGGGGGAGTGTCAACCGTTCACTTTCCCGGAGTGGGTCTCCTGTACGACTCGGCGGGGGAAACCCGACCGCTGACGACGGAGATCACTCCTCTCGGTGAGTCCGGGGCATCCCTGCTGTTCCGTCCCGCCTCGATGTCCCCGCTTGTCAGTCGCAGTCTGGTCCCGGTTTCGAACGTGGCACCGACGATCACCCGGTTTCAGTCAGATGGGACCCGGCTGGAAGAATTCACACTCTCGAACATGGATCAGCCAGATCTCCCCGTCCGTTCGGCATTCGTGGTCTTTGACCGGACGGTCTATCCGCTCGAGCGGCAGGCCGAGTCGATGTCTCTGACCCCCAGGCAGACCGGCATTCCACTGGACTCCTTCCTGATCGATGAACAACCGCTGCCGCGAACCGTTCACTGGTGGCATGACTCGAACGAAAGGAAACCGGTCCGGATCTCCCCCCCGTTCCAACGGGATCAGGAACTTCAACAGGTTCTGCTCGGCCATTCCTTTCTGTTCCGCGATGGACTTGATCTGGAACAGATCACCGTTTCCCCCTTCCGGGTGCGGGTGGGGCTGTTGACCGGCTTACCGGATTCCCTGTGCGATCAGAGCAACCAGTTCCCGATTCAGTCCGGAGACGTGCTCTGGATTTATGACTTCCCTGCGGCATCCTCGGACGGTTCGTGAACCTGGCAGACAGATTTTCCCATCCCGGCCATGAACTGGACGGGATACCAGCAGGGGAACGAGTACCGGTCCTGAACAACAGGATTCGATGCTCCACGGCCTGACCGTCACTCTTCCAGTTGACGTTTGAGGGCTTCGAGTTCCTGTTCCAGTTTCTCCTGTTGTTCCTGTCGAGCGAGTTTCTGGTGAAGGTCCTCGGCATCGAGATCACGCCCTTCCAGACGGTCGTACGCGTCCGACAGGGCTTCCTGCCGTTCCACTTTACGCTCCAATCGGCTGAATTCTGCGAAAGCTGATTTTCCCTGGGCATGATCCAGTGCGTTGTTGATCGCCTGTGACGACTCCGCCTGAGCGAGTCGCGCGACCAGCAGTGTCCGCTTGTGACGTGCCTGCCGGATCTTGTCTTCCAGATCACGATAGGCCGACTGCAGACGTTCTGTCTGGCTGCGTTGAGACGCATGCGACTTCTCATTCTGTGAGAGTCGTTCCTCTGCACGAAGTTTCTGCTCCAGAGCCTGGCGGGCGGTGGCCTCATCGTTGCGTTTCAGCGCCGATTCGGTGCGGGTTCTCCACCGTTCCACTTCCTCGCGGACTTTTTCCACCTCCTTTCCGAGTTGAATTTCATCTGCGATCGCAGCCGCGACGGAATTGCGGACTCGTTCCAGTTCCTCTTCCATATCACACACCAGTTGATGCAGCATCCGTTCCGGGTCTTCGATCTTCTCTCGAATGACTGTCCAGTTCGAACGCATGATCAACGAAAAATTCTTCATCCAGGTCATTGCAGGTTCTCCATTCAAAAGACAGGGGAAAGTGACATCAACCATTTCTTCAAGACCGTTACTTCCACGTCTCCAGTCGGGCGGAGATGAAACGGATTCGTTGCAGAAGCTGTTCGCGGTGCTGTTCGCAGTACGCCGCGAATCCAATCACACTGACGCCGAGTGCAATCCCGATAACCCAGAGCAACTGGGGATCATCCAGGCTCCCACGGACGACCATCGCAACCAGATCCGCAATCAGAAACGCCGTTCCGGTAAACATCAGGGCCCGAATCCGCAGCCCCATCGCCAGCAGGATCACTAAGACGGAAGCCAGCAGTAACGTCGCCAGATGCAGCCAGCTTCCGACGGCGATTTCGAATGTCGGGGAGACCAGAATGATCAGTGCCCCCACGTAGCGAAGCGGTGTCAGGAACGAGACCGGCAACTTCTGTTCGAGCAGTTCCACGAGCGTCAGAACACTCAGCCCGATCGGGATCAGGAAGAACTGCGGGTCACTCCAGCGGAGTTCATTCCAGAGAAACGCGAATGCCAGATTCAGCACGATGGCGGACCCGACCAGAAAGGCCGGTTTGCGTTCTTCCAGTCCGCTGATGAAGTAGTACCCGGCGACCAGCAGCAGGGCGAGACTGTTCACCCCCAGCCATTCGGGAGGAGCGATGAGAACATGACGAACGAGTCCCAGCAGGACCGTCGCGACCGGGAGGATTCGGGCCGATTGCGACAAGGGACGCTCTGCAAATCTCCAGGCGGTTGTCATCGCTGCCAGACGGCTCAATCCCCAGGCCAGCAGTCCGGCCATCAACGGAGCAAAAAGTAAAGCGGAACTTCCCAACGGCAGAGACTGTTTGACCATCACGCAGAGAACTCCCAGTGCCAGGACTCCCTGAGCAATCCAGACCCGCATTTCCGGACTGATGAGAGGCTGTTCCGGACCGGCGTTCTTCCGTTGAAAATGCCATGCGGCTCGCCAGATCTGCTGGACCGCCAGTTCGAATGCGATCCCCAGTGTGAACAGCAGGGAACTCCATCCGTTGTCGGTTCCGTTCCAGACCAGGTCACAGACGAGTGCCGTGCCGCACACGCCCCACAGGCCAAAGATCACTTCCAGGGCGACATCCGGCTGTTTGTGGCTGCGAGACTCCCAGAACAACACCGACAGAGCGGACAGATATCCCAGTGGCAAGGCCCAGGGAGTGATCTGGCTGAACGTCACCTGACTGAGCCGAACCCCGTTGTCTCCCAGCAGGTACGACAGCGCTCCCACCAGAAGCGACAGGTTCGCCAGAAGACACACGGCATTGATGGCGACGTCCGAGTCTCGCCGGACCACCAGTCCGATCAGTCCCGCCAGGGCCATTGCGGAGGCCAGCTGATTCTGGAGGCTCATGAACTCCAGCCCGATGAGCACAATGGGGAGCAGCGTACTCCACAAACAGAACTCCAGTGCCCGACGAGCACGGTCTTTCAACAGCGTGCTGCGAACGAGTGGGACCATCACACCGGACAATCCTCCCCAGAGTGTCGTCAGCCAGAAGAGTGGACCGGAGACCGAAGAGAACTGCATCCAGAACGCTCCGATCAGCCCCAGCGTCGAGAACCAGCCCAGAACGGTCAGGCAGGAGGAATTCTGTCTCCATGCGAGATCGATCGTCATCACCAGCAGAATCACTCGAGCGACTCCGCTCAACTCGACGTCCATTCCCAGGACAAGACCCACCAGGCTCGGCAGCAACAGAACCTGAAAGAACACCGTTCCGACGGCACTGATAATCAGGCAGGCCTGACCGAACACCTGATTCAGCGTCTTCCAGTCGAAGCGTTCGATCACTCGTCCGAACAGGGAGATCAATCCCAGCGCCAGAGTTTCGGCCAGCAGAATCTGTTCAGAAGACCATCCCAGTTTGTCGGCGATGATGCCCCCGAAGATCAGCGAGACCAACAGGGTCAGCGCACTGAGAACCGTCTGTTTCCAGAGGAAGGAGTGAGCAATCAGCAGCAGCCCGATTGCACAGCCAGTGATGAGGTCTGGATTCGGAATGACTCCGACGACTCCGATCTCGAGACCGACCCAGACGGGGACACAGAGCAATGTGATCGCCAGACTCGTCCACTGGCAGAACGGGCTGCGAGCGAAGTGATTTTCCGATGACTCCCATTGCGTCGACCAGCGATCCAGCCAGCGTCCGGGAATCAGGAGCAGCGCGGCCGTGACAAGCCAGGACAGCAGCATCGATGGAAGTGTCACGGTGTGCCATCCCAGGGCACCAGCAAATGGAACGGCTCCCCAACCGGCAGCAACGATCCCCCCGACACATCCCGGCAGGAAGCGACGGTCCCGAAACAGAACCATCTGCCAGAACGCCAGACCGGCCAAGGCGAGTCCAACCGAAAAGGAGGCTTTCCAGTGAGTGCATGACGCAGCGAGCAGCAGCGCCGGAACGATGGTCACCACCTGACGAATCGGGACCGCACAGTACGCGGCCTGGCGAAGAGAAGTCCATCTCAGACAGGCGGTCAGTCCAATCAGCAGCGGCAGGTAAGTCAGCCCATAAAATGCGAGCGGCAACCGGTCTTCCTGAATCATCTGGGCTCCGGATTGTGCCACGGAGCGGGCCATTTCTTTGAAGAAGACTGGAGACGTCTGGTAGGCCGTGGCGATCAGCAGCAGCGTCAGCCAGACCAGCAGCGAAGAACGGGTACGACGTGCGATCAACCCCATTGCCACCGCCGCGAGTGCAGCGGTCAAGACGATGGCCTGAGTTTCCGGAAAGCCGATCCCCGAAAGGACGACTCCCGAGAGAATGGCCAGGATCGACACGACCAGCGGAACAGCCACGGCCACCGGCAGTCGGGCCAGCAGACCGGTTCGCCGTTCAATGATCCGTGCCAGATCATCGACACTCTTCAGAACCGGCAGCGACATCAGGATCAGCCCCAGCCCCATCCAATGCAGCGGAACTTGACCGGCGAGTGTGCTCCAGAAGAGAAGAAGAAACTGGGAACCGAGCAGCAGCGTTGGAAAGAATCCAAAGATGCGGGGAAGTCGGTGTTCTTCCGTCAGCCAGAAAATGTGCCGCGAAACATCCATCACCCCAGCGGCATAAACGCCCCATAACAGCAGGGCAGCAACCGGGAGAAGCGGCGCGGGAACGAGTGAGAGCAAGGCCCCGCTGAACGCGAGAACCAGATAGCTGGCCAGAAACAGGACGTTTGACGTTCGGAGAAAGGTCTTGAAGATTCGGGCGGAAACGACTGCGGAAACCGCCCCGAAGAATCCCCAGAGCGGGATTTTGACCAGCGCCGCTGTGAGCCCGCTGGACGAGAGCAGGCCTTCCGGATGAACCCAGCGAATCGCCAGAAAGTCCACCGGAATCAGCAACACCGTCAGGGCCAGCAGGCAGGTGCCGGTTTTGATCAGTCCCAGGCGACGGGATCCAAAATCCCCGACAAAGTAAAAGGCCAGCGTATACGTGAACAGGACGGTCGATTTCCAGACCGGCGGGGTCGTTTCCCAATGCTGCACGACCAGCATGGTCGAGGACCCGAGCAGGATCAACATCCCGATCCCGAGAAGCCATTGGATGTTACGTTCCTGAAAGAACGCATCGCAGAACCGTGCGAGCCAGGTGGGGTGTTCGGGAACCGACGACATGCTGATCTCTCCTGAGACCGGCATGCACGGGGTTATCACGTGCCTGACGGTCTGGAGAGCAGGCGAGAAGCATCTCGAAAACTCACGGCGAAACGGAAAATTCCAAAGAATTTCCGCAGAACACCGAAATCTCAAGCAGACGGCTCTGTGCCGTCACGACCTTCAGCGTGCTTTGCTTGCCGCCTTGAGGCGCTCCAGTCGCCAGCAATCCCACAGGCTCCGGCGAATCGGACGGTCAGGCTTTCTGCAGACGCTGTGTTCTGCGGTTGAATGAATTGAACGTCAGGTAGTCCCAGTGACGGAACACCTCGGAGGACTTCGTGAGTTCCTGATGAGTGCCGACCGCTTCCACGAGTCCCTCATGGAACAGGACCACCTGATCGCAGCGCCGGCAGGTACTCAGGCGGCCAGGCAGATAGATCATGGTCCGGGTCGCTGACAGGCGCTGATAGGCATCATCGATCAATGACTTGGTGTCATCATCGAGAATCACTTTCGGCTCTTCGATAATCAAAACGGCCGGATCACGCAGTGCGGCCCGGGCGAGCCCGAGACGGAACTGGGCTCCTGCGTCGAGCTGCTCTCCATGTTCTCCGAGAACCGTCTGGTATCCCTGCGGCAGGCGCGTGATGAAGGTGTGAGCATGCACCAGCTTCGCCGCTTCGATGGCATCCTGTTCCGAGTACCGGGATTCTCCACAGAGGATATTGTCGAGAATCGTTCCGGACAGGACCGGATCATCGGCCGCGACATACAGGGTTTCAGCCCGAATGGATTCGAGCGTTCCCCAGGCAATGTCTTCGCCGTCGTACAGCACGCGTCCCTTCGACGGTTCGATAAACCGGGGGAGCAGGTACGCAACGGTCCGTGGAATCAGCGGGTCGAGAGAGACCAGTGCCACTTCTGTCTTCGCAGCGATCCGTAAATCGATCCCGCGCAGCAACTGATGACCGAGTTGCTGGTAATGCACGGCTTCGAGCAGAATGGACTTGGAGACCGGTTCAATGAACTTGGCACCGACCGCCTGCCCCACTTCCGGAATTTCATCCAGGTAGCGATAGATGCGGTCCCCGGTGATTTCGAGTTCGTTCTGCAACTGCAGCAGACGATCAAACGAATTCAGTTCGATAAAGAAGATCGCCAGGCCGATCAGCATGGCCCCCGCACTGGACAGGGGGAGCGCCTGTTCCGCAGAGGTGATTCTCAGTGCGATCAGCAGCAGGATCAGGGTCAACCCGATCCAGGTCACCAGTCGGGCCGCCGACAAGGCCACCCGTTCCTGCCGGCGGGCATTGCGAGACTGGTCTGTCATCCGCTGCAGGTGCTGTTGAAACAGCGACTGTTCGAACTCTTCCATATTGTACCCGCGCACCAGGCGGGTCTGCTTCAGTGAATCGGAGAGGAAGCGAACCTCGGTCTCTGCGTGGGATTCAATGATCTGGCGACGCAAAGCTCCCTGCAGACGCTCGTGCCGATACACGTACCAGCAGGCAACGGCCGGGATCAGGCATTCGATCCCCAGGCGAAAATCAATGGCCAGAATACTGACGACCAGCACCGGCAGGAGAATCAGACCACGAACGGAACGCCAGCGCCATTCTGTTGCAACTTCCCTGACGCGCTCGGCATCATCGACGAAATGGGTCAGGGCCGTCTGGTAGCGGTGACCCGTCAGGTCGCTGGGCCCGAGTCGCAGTGTCTGCCGGTGAATCAGGCTTCTCAGAAGCGTTGCCAGATCCCGCGCAGAGGTCGCCGAGGCCACGCGCCCCATCATGCGGGAATACGACAGCAGGACAAATGTCAGCAGTGTCGAAAGGACCAGAACCGTGAGCGCCCCAGTCGTCGAACGCAGAATCGGAAGGGCTTCGACGACGGGACTCAGCCAGGACCAGAGGAAGCGTCCTCCGAACCGTTGCGCCTGCGGCAGCAGCCCCGGTTCAGAGTGAACGTGTGCCGTCGGACTAAGTGCCAGGGCCGCCCGGGTCAGGCTTTTCGTGACCAGGAGATCTGTCAGCAGGGTCACCAGAATGAGCAGCAGGACTGCACAACTGGCGGTCATCCCGATCCAGAAAAACAGCCTCAGGCCGTTTCGATCCACCCAGGATCGTCGAGGAATCAGCCGCCGCATCGGGGTGAGCATCACCAGCATGGGAATCTGCTTCACGAAGGAAGTTTGAAAATCGCCTCTCTGCAGTGAAATCAATCCGGCCGTCAGGCAACCGACGCGGCCGGCAGACTCCCTTCATCAGACTCAATCGGAACGGGTTTCGCCAGAGCAGTCTGCAGATTGTTTGCCGAGTTCCCATCAATAACGGGACCGGCAGTCCGCAAACCGATGACAAAATCATGAGGAGCGGCGCTGCCGTGACTCCTCATGTTCCGCCGAATCACCTGTCAGCTTTCCATAATGTCTTTTTCTTTGTCCTTGGCCAGGTCATTGATCTTGTTCTCATACTTCTTGGTCAGTTCCTGGACCTGATCCTTGGACGTGGCCGCCTGATCCTCCGAAATCAGTTTGTCTTTCTCCGAGGTTTCGACGTGCTTGTTGCCGTCACGACGGACGTTGCGGATCGAAACGCGGGCTTCTTCGGCGAACTTGCCGATGCGGGTCACAAGTTCCCGCCGACGTTCGGTCGACAGCGGTGGAACATTGATCCGGACCAATTTGCCGTCGGAATTCGGAGCCAGACCGGCGTCGCTCGACTGGATCGCCTTGATGATTTCGTTCAGGCTCCCCTGATCAAATGGGCGAATCAAAATCTGCTGCGGTTCCGGGCAGCTGATGTTCGCCACCTGCTTCAACGGGGTGGGTGAACCGTAATAGTTGACTCGCACTGAGTCGACCAGCCCCGGGCTGGCGCGTCCTGTTCGCAGCCCTTGCAGTGCATTGCGAAACACGTCGACTGCCTTCTCCATCCGCTCTTCGGTATCCAGCAGAATTTCGTCAATCCCCATGGCCATTTGTTCGCTCCCGAAAAACAATGGATTCTGTCTCATCCGTGCAAATGCGTGAGCACTTGCGTCATCAGAAACAATAGTTCACGTCCAGAGAATTGAGAAGAGCGAGAACGGCGGGACAAGGGCCAGTCTGGCGAAATTACTGGTCCTGTTTTTCCCAGTCGAGGAGTTACGCAGAATCCCACTGGACCGGACAACCAGAGAGCATCCCCCAGATTGCATGACCTGACCGGGCAGTCGGTCAGGCTTCCGTATCCAGCGGCGGACGCTTGACGGGTAGGGAAGACTGTGCGGAATCCGGACCGGGAGGACTTGCCAGCCAACTCTCCGCTTCGTCTTCTGTCGCCTTCAGGGCATCCACTTTGAATGCCGGTTCCGATTTGCGATACCAGGAGGCAGGCACAAACCGCAGAAACGGAAGCAGGCAAAGAACACCGACACCAATCCAGATCGTCTGGAAGAACTCATTGCGTGCCGCGACAGGATCCCGCTTCGGCATCTGCTTCAGCGGGGAGTTCTTGATTTTCCCGATCAGGACCGGCGCTCCACGCTGCGCATCGCTGGCTTCATAGCCCATGATTTTCAGGAAGTAACCCGTGAAGTACGCAGCGGCTTCGACCTTCGCTCCCTGCGGGAACCCTTCCGGCAGCTCATCGACCAGCACACAATAGAGATGCGCCCGGGATTCGCTCGTCACTCCCCAAAGTTCGTAGACCCGTTTCACGCCGGCCGAGTTCTCTTCCGGTTCATGCGACAGCACGCGCCTCACTTCCAGCTTCATGGAATACAGTTTTCCACGGTTTTTCGCCGGCTGTTCCCAGACCTGGGTGAAGAAAGGATTCTTGATCGAACGCTTGCTCATCTCCAGCCGGGACTGAGCATGAATCCAGCGGAACAGGCGCCAGTAAGAAGGCATCTCTTCCACACTGAATGGGTGCTTGTCCCGGATGTCCCGAAACTGGTGCTGGGCCGCTTCCCACTCTTCGGGATCCTGATCGGTCGGGCCGGGAATCAGCGGAGCTTCGATTTCGGCAGGGGGAGCTGGAGCTGCAACCCCATTGGGTGGAAGATCGGCCTGCGCCAGAGCGGCAGGCTGCTCCAGCAGCGTGCCGTCGGCACTGACAAGCTCATCCGAATTCAGATTGGCATCGTTGACCAGCCATTGCCAGCTGGACGGTTTTGAAGCGTGTGAGATCATCATGCCGAGGAGAATCAGCATGCAGACCATCGAAATCAACCGCCGCCCATCCCGCCGCTTTGAGCGGTTGCGGATCGATCTGCGCACACGTGTCATTTCGCTCCCAGCTCGATGAAGCTGAGTTTTTCAATTTTCTTACCGTCCTCTGTTTTCTGCCGGGCACACACGTCCATCAGCAGCAGGAAGGACTCGTAATTCAGTTTCGGATCAACGTGCAATTGTATCGCGTCGAATGTTCCGCCGGACAGGGTGAAAATGTTCTGAAGTTCCCGATCCAGCGCGCTCAGGTCACCGGGACGGAGCCGCCCGCGGAGCAGGGGACGTTCCCCGAGAACCAGCGAAGAGAGTTCTCCGTCTTCCGCTGCATTAACGGTGATAACAAGAGTTCCGAAACCGGGGAGGGCTGCGCCAGTGGATTCCCCCTGGTCGGTTTTCTCGATCGGGCGCGACTGGGCCACGGCGATCGGTGGCGGCAGATTCAAATCGATCTGCCCTTCAATTGGCGAGGGGCGGAACGTCAGAATAAAGAAGGTCAGCAGCTGGAACGCCATGTCCAGCATCGCCGCCATGTTCAGCTTGACTTCTTCGCCAGCCTGTTTTTTCTTTTTCCGTCGGCTCATGCTCCCGGATCCTCCTCACGATTGAACGCTTTCAGCGCGAATTTCCGGAAGCCACGCTTCTGGCATTCGGTGAAGATCCGATTCACATCCTGAAACGGAGCCCCTTTATCCGCACGAATCACGATGGATGTCGGCAGTTCCGCATTCGGATCCGCCTGCTCAGCCGCAGGCAGTCTCCGTCGCGAAACACGGGCTTCGTTACTCAGATAGGCATCCACTGGTGTCGGTGTTCCGTAAATCACCAGCTGGCCTTGTTTATTGATATTCAGAACCAGAAAGTCTTCCACTCCCTGAATGTCCAATGGCCGGGCAGAGCCGACAACCGGGAGCTTCAGATTCAGGTCCAGCGATGCGGACTTGAAGTTAATCACCAGCATGAAGAAGGTGATCAGCTGGAACACCATGTCCAGCATCGGAGTCAGATCCGGCTCTGAGATGTTCGAATTACCGCTCATCCATCACTCTCTCGAGGGGAACGCCATACGAAAATCGGAACGCGCTGCGTGTCACGGACATTGAGGAGCCGGAAGCCCGGCCCCTCCTGCAACGGCGGTTGCCATGTCCTGTGGAACTACGAAGCAGCCTGTCCTTCTTCTTTTCCACCGCCGCGATACATCGAGTTCAGGCGGCGAATGAACAGGTCGGCCATCAGCATGGCTTCCGCATTGAATGCCAGGATCCGGTTTTTCAGCAGGGCGTAGAAGAAGATTGCCGGAACCGAGACCGCGACCCCTTCAAACGTCAAAATCAACGCTTCGGAAATGGCACCGGCCACCTCGTTCGACTTCAGCTGGGTGTCGGACAACGCGATCACAGAGAACGCCGCGATCATCCCTTTCAGAGTTCCCAGCAGTCCAATCATCGGCCCCAGTGATCCGATCACCGCCAGCATGGCGATGTCTTTTTCTTTATTGGTCAGTGTCACTTCGTTGGCGATATCCATCGCTTCACGGGCTTCTGTCAGCCCATACTGGAGTTCGGTCAACCCGGTGGTCAGCAGCTTTCCAAGGGTCGATTCATCTGCTTTGACCAGCCGGTAGATCCCTGCGTAATCGCGGGCTTTCAGCAGTTCTTCGCAATCTTCGATCAGCTTTGGTGGAGCGATGTTCTGCACGCGGACTTCCATCATCTGCTGGAAGACCTTCGCGACGAAGTAGATCGAAATCACCAGCAGGCACGCACCAATCCAGCCGGAGGATTCGATGATCCAGCCCAGGTAACTCTTGGAGTGCCCGGACTCGGATTCACCGTGTTCAGCAGGTGCCGGAGGAGCGGGCGGAGCAGGATTGGCTTCCGCGGTGTCAGTTGCCGCCTGGTCCTGTGCGAGACCGAGAGAAACGTGATTTCCCCATCCGAAAGCAAAAACCATCAGACCAAGCAGGGCAATTTTCAGACCGCTTGATCGAGGAGAAGCACTCAACCTCATTGTCACACCTTCTGGAACCAGAACTGAAATTTTGAAGTCAGACGGAGCTGAATTTGAGAGCCGCTCGGTCAGTGATTACAAACCGGAATTCTTTGATGTTAACCAGAGGCCGAACGAATTTCGAATGATCCGCTCAATTTTCCCGATTGGCCAGGGATGGCAAATGCCCTGCCTGTCGGAACCGGTTCCTCCGGGGTGAGAATCCCCTGTTTCTGATTCCACCACATTCAAATGGAATCTCTGAGTGGGAAACTGGAAAACTTTCGAAAATTCAACAGCCTTCGTGGAGAGAAATCCAGCCTGATCCCCGGTTTTTTTCCCCGGTCCCAGCAGATCACTCTTCCCATTCGGAATGTCTGGCCGTCAACCGTTTCGCATCCTGCCCGCTGAATCGCCAGAACACACCCGGGTGAACAAGGTATTCGCAGAGCGTTGACGTGATCAATCCGCCCAGAATGACAGTGGCCACCGGATGAAGAATTTCTTTCCCCGGTTGATGCCCTCCCACGACGAGCGGAATCAGCCCAATTCCCGCAGTGAGTGCAGTCATCAACACCGGCGCCAGACGCTCGAGACTTCCCCGCTGGACCATCTCCAGAGTAAAGTGTTCCCCTTCCTCCCGCATCAGATGCAGATAATGGGCCACCAGAAGAATCCCGTTTCGGGCGGCAATTCCCCCCAGCGAGATAAAGCCGACGAGGCTCGCGACGGTCAGAGACTGTCCCGTCCACCACAGAGCCAGCACTCCCCCGACAAATGCAATCGGCATCGCCAGCATGATCTGCAGCACAATCCTGGCTGACGGAAACAGAGTGTAGAGTACCAGAAAAACGCCGCAGAATGAGACGCAACTCAACAGGGCGATCCGCCGGGTGGCCTCCTGTTGTGCCTGGAACTGGCCCCCATATTCGATGAAGTATCCTTCTGGCAGTTGGATCTGAGACTGCACTTTCGCCTGAATGTCGGCCACGACACTCCCCAGATCCCGATCGGTCGGGTTGCACCGGATTGTGATTCGACGGCGGACATTCTCCCGGTTGATCGTATTCGGCCCGCCCGCCTCGTACACCCGGGCGACCGCCGAAAGCGGCACCCGTTCTCCTGTCGGCAGATCCAGAGAGAGTCGGTGCAGATTGGCGTAATCGGTCCGATGCTGGTCGTCGAGCCGGACCACGAGGTCAAACGATCGTTGCCCTTCCATGATCGTGGAGACCGTTCGCCCGTTGAGGGCCGTTTCCACGAATTCATTCACAATCGCGGGAGTAATGCCGTACAGGGCCAGTTTCTCGCGATCGATTTCAATCCGGATCTGCGGAATGATCTGCTGGGGCTCCACGACGGGGGGCGCCAGACCGGGGATTCCGGTAATCGCCTGTTTGACCTCCTGGGCTTTCTGCCGCAGCACATCGAGATCGTCCCCGTAGATTTTGATCGCGATCTGCGCGGTCACGCCGGACAACATATGGCTGATCAGGTGAGCCAGCGGCTGTTCCGCTTCGTATTCAATTCCAGGAATCTCTTCGAGTTCGGCTCGGAGCGCTGCCAGGGCATCTTGTCGATGGACTCCACTGTCCGGGTTAAAGGTCAGAATGTATTCCGTGACGTTCACCCCTTCGGCATGTTCGTCCAGTTCCGCCCGTCCGCTGCGCCGAATGAATCCGGTAATGAGACCTTGAGGATGGTCGTCATCCTGCATCTGTTTCTGAAATGCCGCATCGATCATCCGGACAATCCGATTCGATTGTTCCAGCGAACTGCCGGGAGGAAGCACGACGTTGACTTGCGCGGCCCCTTCGTCGAACGCCGGGAGAAAGTCGCTTCCCAGCCGGGTCAGCAGGACGCCGCTGCCGACGATCGCCGCCAGGACGCCGACCAGCAGCAGATTGTTCCACCCGGCATGACAACTGATTCGGATGACCGGCACGACCATCCATTTCAATCGGGTAAGCAGCCAGCTGTCGTGATTTCCCCCCTGCAACGACTTCGGAGTCAGCATCAGGCTCGCCAGAACAGGGGTGACGGTCAGCGAGATGAGGAGCGATGCGAGAATCGACACGATGTAAGCGATTCCCAGCGGAGTGAACAGCCGGCCTTCAATTCCTTCAAGAGCGAACAGGGGCACGAAGACCAGAATGACCAGCATCGTTCCGAACACAATCGAACTGCGGACTTCCAGGCTGGCCTCGTAAATCACCCGGAGCGCTGGTCGGGGCGAGGGAAGATGGGCGTTCTGTTTCAAACGACGGAAGACGTTTTCGATATCGACAATCGCATCATCGACCAGTTCTCCCATCGCCACGGCCAGTCCGCCGAGAGTCATGACGTTGATCGACATGCCGGTCATGTAAAAAAACAGCCCGGTCAAGATGATCGACAACGGAATCGCCGTCAGCGTGATAAATGTTGTCCGGAGATTCATCAGGAACAGAAACAGAATGATCACGACCAGCAGGCCGCCGTCCCGGAGCGCTTCCGCGACGTTGTGAATTCCGTACTCAATGAACGTCCGCTGCTGATAGAGTTTCGATTCGAGAACAATGTCCGGGTTGGTCCGCGCAAAGGAATTCCGCATCTCGTCCAGCGCCAGTTCGATCTGATCGGTCAGCCAGCGTGTATCGGCATTGGGTTGTTTGGCAATGGTCAGCACCACGGCGGGATGCCCGTTCACCGACGAATCTCCCCGTTTGATCTGGGCCCCTTCCTTCACGGTCGCAATGTCCTGAATCAGAATTGGGCGATCTCCCGATTTGACGACCGTCATTCCGAGATCCCGGACGTTCTCGGCCCGACCGAGTCCACGGACGAGATATTCCATCGACGCCCGTTCGAGATACCCCCCGGTCGAGTTCTGATTGCTGCGGGAAAGAGCCTGTTCCACTTCTTCGAGAGTGACTCCGTAGGCAATCAGGAGATCCGGATCGACCTGCACCTGAAATTGTTTTCGTTCTCCCCCCATGACGATCACCTGGGCGACGCCGGGAATCGTCAGCAGACGTTGCCGGACCACCCAGTCGGCGGTCGTCCGGACTTCCATCGGAGAGGTCTCACCCGCTTTGCTCCACATTCCAACCATCATGATCTGTCCCATGATGGAACTGATCGGGGTCAGTTGTGGCTTGGCGTTCGCCGGCAGCTGATTGGCGACGATTCCCAGCCGCTCATTCACAATCTGACGGGCGGTATAGACATTGGTGTTCCACCCGAACTCGACGTAAATGACGGATAATCCGATCCCCGAGGCACTGCGGACCGCTTCGACATCTGTCGCCCCGTTCAGGGCCGTTTCCAGCGGGAAAGTGACCAGTGTTTCCACTTCTTCCGGAGATAACCCCGGCACTTCGGTCATGATGGTGACGCGCGGCCGGGTCAGATTCGGGAAGATATCGATCGGAAGTGACAGGCAGACCATCCCACCGCCGATCAGCGTCACGAGTGCGAGACAGACGACCAGCAGGCGATGCTGCAGCGAGAACCGAATCAACCAGTTCATAAGACCAGATTCCTGGAGGTCGACAGTTCGACCAGACTCGAGCGAAGTTGAGAAAACCGGAGACGGAATGGTTCAGGAGATCAATGCCGGAAATCAATGACTGTGCCCGGCGTGCAGATCGACACCGGACCCCTGGGCTTTTCTGAGCGCGAGATTGAGCTGATAAGCGTCGTTCAAAGCAATCGGATCATCCGGAAACAGACTGCCGTCATCGGCAAGAACCGCAAACCGGGTATCTTCGTACAGCAGGGTGACGGTGACACGTTCCAGCAACTGGCCGTTTTCTCGAAAGACGTATGCTTCCGCCCCTTCTTTCACCACCGCGTCGATCGGCAGGACAATTTTGTTCGTCCAGTGTTCAACGGGAATCCGCAGCTGCACCCGTTGTCCCGGTTTGAATCGCCAGGCACGAAACGTGACGCCGTCCCGGTTTGTCAGGTCACGAATCACTTCGTTTTTCAATGGCAGATAAAACCGCAACAGCCGCGTCTCCGGGTCAACGACGTTGTCGGCGTACTGAATCGTCAGTCCTTCACGCAGCAGCGGCGTGCCTCCGCTGGCTTCAGAAAAGACGGTGACCGGACGTTGCTCTTCAATGGCTTCATTGATCCATTCCGCTTCTTTCTGAAAGGCCTTCCCGACAATCCGCAGGTCGGTATGCAGCGCCAGGCTGCAAAGCTCGTCTCCCGGTTGCAGCAGCTTTCCCGGGAAGACATCCAGCTGCTCGACAGAGTAGATGCGTGCCGGGGCGGTGTCGGCCACTTCGTTCTGAATGGGAAGAACTTTGAGAATGTCTGCCTGCGCCGAGTCCACGCCGGGAAACTGGGAATCGGATCGGGGAACACGGATCGTGAAGTTCCGCAGGAGGACTTTCGTCTCCATGATCTGGCGAACCTGCTCCGGTTCGAGACCACGCACCAGCAACTCCTGCACCTGAACCAGTCGCTGTGTCTCGAGTCTCTGTCGTTCATACTGTTTCTCGAGGACGCGGGAACCGGGAATGCTCCCTTGTTCCGCGAGGGGTTCGAGCCGCTTCAGTTCGACGTTGACCAGTTCGAGATCCTGAATCGTCTTCAGCAGATTCGACTGGGCATTCGCCAGCAGTTCGCCGGTTGTCTGGATCTCCACCAGCGCATCTCCCGGTCGAACGGTCTGCCCGGGAGCCACATCGACGCGCGTGACGATGCCGTTGACGGCCGTCGTGATGCGACGTTCACTCTGGCCAGGTTGTTCCGCAATGGTTCCCGGCAGAACAATGGTCCGCCAGAAGTCTGACCGACTGACGGGACCAATCTTCAACTTCAGATTTCTCCGGGCCTGATCACTCAGGACCAGTTGATTTCCGTCATCACCATGGTCGGAATCGTGATCGTGCTCATGGTCATGGTCGTGATCATGTGACGCAGAATTCACCACCGGCGACGAACCGCCGGGAGTTTTCCAGGTGCCGGCGAGATAGCCGAGCGTGATCCCGCCAGCGAGGAGGATGGCTGTGACAATAAGACGTTGAGTCATGGTGACTCCGAAGTATTCGAAGGAGGACGGAAATCAGACTGGACGGGACGCGTTATGGAGACTTCCCGGAAAAATTCAATTTGCCGGCGTAGCTTTTGTCCTGGATTGTGACGCGAAAGTGCGAAGCCGTTCCGGGCTTGCGTAACAACTCCAGTAATTCCGCACTCTGCAGAACAAAGCGGGAACTCTCTCCCGCCGGATCCACGGCCATGGAAACCGGCTTCATCAAGAACTGGCGCGGCGCTCCATTTACCCTGAGATTGACCACGATGGCAGGGGACGGCACGGAGACCGACTTCTTGCCGGACTTGTCGAACAGCGTGACGGTGAACACCTGATGGGGTTCATCAATCGACGCTCGGGCGTGGTACTCTTCATCCCCCAGGACGATGAGTCCACTGGAGTGTGAATGGGAATCTGCCGCACTGGCCTGTGCGGCCAGCAACGCTGCGGCACTCAGGCTGATGAGGCAGAATGCAACGGAATGAAATCGGGGACTGGACATCATGTCGTTCCTGAAACGGGCACGCTGTCAACGTGTCCGATAAACGATGGGAGTGCGATCAACAAAACGGCCGGATCACACCTGATGGTGGGAAGCCGTCAGTCACTGAGAGTCCCGGGGGAGTCCTTCACACCAGCAGAACACGCCTGAGCGTGATCTCCAGTGATCTGAACGCGGGAAAGAGGTGAGCCGCCTGGCTGGCAGGAACGGCTTCCTGCGCAACTCCAGTGCGGTCGTCACGAGCGGAGAGATTTCACAGACGGTTAAAGAACGAAGACACCCAGCACGGAGCGCGGCGGGTGTCGCGGCTCGATGCGGTGTTCCTCCAGCAATCGAGTCTGTTCCACCAGAAGATGGCTGCCGGTCGATGTGACAACAAGGACATCGGAAACAAACAGCAACGGATCGGGGGCGACTGTCGACGACACGACGCGATAGAAGAGATGAGTGCCGATGCACAGGTGATGGGGATGCGAATCGTGGTCCGACTCATCTCCTGCGGGAGTCTGGCCCGGCTGTGATGCCGTGTGAGAAGCGGTGTGAGACCCTGAACAGCAATGCACTGGAGCCGGTTCTGTGACAGAGCTGGCGCAGGCAGAACTGATACAGACAGAGCTGACGCCGTGTGCTTTCAGCCCGACAGCGGCTGACAGATCTCCACAGCAACAGGAAATCTGCTGCAGGGAAAACGCCAGTAACGAAATCAGGCCGATCCAGCCGCGCAACACCACACTCCACTGAAATTTTACTCGCAACGCCAGCTCTTATCCTACCCGTCAATCTCCCCTGCCCGTCAAGGGGAAATTTTTCATCGCAGATCGTCAGGCACCGCACTCGCCGGGAATTCTTTCCCGGTAATGGCCTTGAACTGCGCGGCAATCTGATCGATGAACAACTGGTGACCGGCAATCAGATCGCATCCCCGTTCCCGAGCTTCCCGCATAAATTCACTCTCCCCAGCCAGATTGCCGACATCCAGAACGGTCATCTTCGGACGAAACAGGGACGGATTGATCTGGCCTTGTTTCATTCCGGGTTTCAGCCGGGGATCCGCGAGCAGGACGATGTCGGCCAGCGTTTCATAGAGATTCTGAAACGGAACGAACCGGCACTGGTTCCGTTGTGCGGTCTGCTGGGCCTCTTTGTCACCCGGCCCGCAGAGACTGACCTGACCTTGCCGTTGAGCGACGGCATGAATCATCGATTCTGCAATGCCGCCGTTCCCGACCACCAGCACACCCTGTCGTTTCAATGTACTCCCCTGCGCGGCAACCTTGGTTTCCATGGAGTTCAAGGCCGCCCGCCAGAGCGTGTTGTAGCCGTGCCAGCCATCGTCACGCTTCAGCAGGAGATTGATGTACTGGCATTGACGATCGTGGGGATCGACATGCTCAGCCAGTTCCAGCAGCGTCTGTCCGGAGTTCCCCTGCACGAAGATCGCCCGAATTTTGAGGACATCCAGCATCCGCTTGAGCTGTTTCAGTTCTCCCAGTTCGAGAGGAAGACAGCGGACATTGGCTCCGACCGCATCAAATCCGGCATTCAGAATCCGTGTCATCGCGGTCTGTGCCGGACCAAAACCGGCCACCGCGACAAACGTGGTTTTGGAAGTGATACTGTCGCAGTGATAGGTTTCCTTCAGTTCGAAAATCGTGGCCTGCCCGGGATACGCCTGCATCCCCTGCTCGAGTGCGGCATAAATCCACGGCGAACCGTATTTCATTCCCAGCAGGGAGAACGTCAACTCGGGACGCCCCATTCCCATGCCGACGACCGGCGTCGTTCGTTTCTGGCTGACCGCCGACAACAGGGGCCAGGCCGCATCCAGCGTCGGAGTCGGCCAGGCAAATTTGATGACATCGGCATGAGCCGCCGCCGCCGAATCGAACACTCCGTCGAGGTCCGGTTCAGGACGGTCCAGGCGGGTGAAACTGATGACCCGTTTGGTCTTCCCGAATCGTGGAATTTTCGGAGCGGTCTCCAGGTCCAGTTCGACATAGGCCGGCCCTGCGACAATGGCCTCACGCAGCAGCCTGAGACGTTCGTCTTCGGTGCCACTCCACTTGCCGCCATCTTTCGGGCCGCGGCACGAGACGATCATCGGCTTGTCGACTGCTGTGATCAGATCCTTGACGTCCGGTTCATTGACAAAATGGTCCAGGCAAAGCTCAACGATGTCTCCCTGTCTGGCAGCGTTCAGCAGATCGGCCTTGGCCAGAGTCCGGGAGGAGGGGGTCACAGTGATGCAGATCATCGCGAAGATCTTCGACGAATAAAGGGAATGTTTCTGCAGTCAGACTCAACCGCCTCGAACGGTGCCCGCATCCACGGCAGAAACACTGGCAGGATTGTCATGACATCGCCGATGGGGTCCGGCGACATTCACGGCACAAATTCCAAATCAGACAGAAGACCGGCTCACAATCCTACCACACGCGTTTCAACAGCGGCAGCAGATCCCTCCGGATTCCGCGCTGAAGTAACTGCTACAATCCGGACGACCCTCCCCGGGTCACGCGCCTGACCCGGCCCGCCTCAGTCAGCATTCTGCCTGCCGGAATTCCCGCTGCGCGACGAGGAGTCCCGTCTGTCATGTCAGTTCCGTCGCAATGGTCAGTTGCTGGCCTCCCTGAGACACCATAGGATTTCGCATCCCCATTTCCTCTTTTTGCAGATGCGATCCATGTCTGGTGACTCAAGTGCCGCGAACGAACCTGTCGTCGAAAACCGCATCGCACCCGGCACGGAATCGGCGCGAGCCCAGTTTCGGTCCGAAATTGCGCGGCGGAGAACGTTCGGCATCATCGCTCACCCGGATGCCGGGAAGACGACCCTGACCGAAAAAATCCTGCTCTACTCCGGCTGCATCGAAGAGGCGGGAGCCGTACGGGGACGAAAATCCCAACGGGCGGCTCGTTCCGACTGGATGAAAATGGAACAGCAGCGCGGAATTTCCGTGACCGCAACCTGCCTGTGTTTCGACTACTCCGGGTATCGACTCAATCTTCTCGACACCCCGGGACACCAGGATTTCAGCGAAGACACCTACCGGACGCTGAATGCCGTCGACACCGCCGTGATGGTTGTGGACGCGGTCAACGGAATCGAATCCCAGACCATCAAGCTCTTCAAAATCTGTGCAGAACGGAAGGTCCCGATTGTGACCTTCGTCAACAAAATGGACCGGCCGGGAGGAGATCCGCTGGGAGTTCTGACTCAAATTGAAGAAGTGCTCGGCATTGATGCCATTCCCGCCAACTGGCCGATCGGAACCGGGCGAGATTTCAACGGACTTGTGGATCGCGAAACCAGACAGGTTCTCAAGTTCTCCCAGGTGACGCGCGGGGCCGTCGAAGTTCCCGTCGAAGTCTCTCATCTCGACGAACAGCACAACCCCCTCTTCCCTGCAGACGTCATGGAGAATGTTCGGGGAGAGATCGAACTGCTCGAAGGAGCCGGCGTCCCATTCCAGCACGACCTGTTCCTGCAGGGCAAGCAAACCCCGGTCTTCTTCGGAAGTGCGTTGACGAACTTTGGAGTTGAGCAGTTTCTGCAGGGGTTCGTCAAACTGTCCCCTCCACCACGCGAACGGAAAAGTGACCAGGGTCCCGTCTTTCCGGCGGACGAATTCTTCAGCGGAATCGTCTTCAAAATTCAGGCGAACCTGGATCCCCGACACCACGACCGGGTGGCCTTCGTACGAATCTGCTCTGGACGATTCGAACGGGATATGGAAGTCACCGTCAGCCGGAGCGGTGACCGGTTCCGGATTCCCCGTTCTCACCAGCTGTTCGCCCAGGAACGGGAAACCGTGAACGAAGCCTTCCCCGGGGATATCATCGGAATTGTGAACCCCGGAAAACTCCGACTCGGGGATACCATCTGTACCGGCAAGCCGGTGCAGTTCACCAACCGCTGGGAATACGCCCCGGAACGATTCATCCGGCTGCGCTGTCAGGACACTTCCAAACGCAAACAGTTTTCACGCGGTGTCACACAGTTGATCGAGGAAGGGGCCGTCCAACTGCTGTCCGACGCCTCCACGTCGATACACGAGCCGATTCTCGGGGCCGTCGGGGAACTGCAGTTCGACGTCGTGCAATTCCGCCTGGAAACGGAATACAACACGCAGGTGATTGTCGAACGTCTGCCATATCAAATGGGACGCTGGATCCACACGGATCCCTTTGATCCGGAAAATTATATACTTCCGAGCGGTTCACGAGTGATGACAGACCAGACCGGCGCGCCACTCCTGCTGTTTCAGGATGATTGGTCGATGGAATACTTCCTGAGACGTTACCCTGACGTCATCCTGTCGGAACACCGGCTGAAAAATCCTGCCGTCTAGTGGTGTGACCACTCTGTGCTGACAGGTTTGATGCTCCACGAGAACAGTTTGCTCGACCAGGTTGCCCGCCCGTGTTGTTCTGGACTGGGGCACGTTTCGATGGATGAAACGCTCTCCTCCGCGTGGCGGGGACGGGGAGATCATTTCGCAAGTTGCTCTAAGTCGTTCACTCAACCCGTTTTGAACCGGAAAACAGGCGATTCCTGCCGGTCGCCCACCCCTTTCCGACTTCTTCAGGCGGATCCCTTTTCGAGGCCGCCTCGATCTGATAACTTCCCCCTCCCACCCGACGAACCTTTCCGAACAGGAAGTGTCGGAGGGATGAGGAAACACGGAGTGTAGCTCAGCTTGGCTAGAGCGCCTGCTTTGGGAGCAGGAGGTCGCATGTTCGAATCATGTCACTCCGACTTTCTATAAATCTAGCTGAACGCAAGACTTGCGTACCTGCCGGTGGTCGGCAGAGCGGCCCGAACTCGACGGGTTTCAGGGTAAAAATACCCCGAGACCCCCGAATTGAGGGGAATAAACCGCTCATGGCTCGACCCAAAACTCTCGCTCCGGCACTGGTCCATCACAAGAAGTCCGGGCAGGCTCGTGTCCATCGCCATTCTCTACGGCTGGGAATGGCTCGAAGAACTCTCACAACCGAGCGGATCGACGGAAACCAGCGAGCGTCACTTGCATGAGAATGGCTGGTAACGAATCGGAAGGCAAGCATTCATACGGAAAGGCGGTTCCGAGACATCTGTCACTGATGACGTCGCAACAGTGTCAAAAGAAACGAGGCGTCTTCGATACAGCGAACCGAGTGTGGCTCGCCAGCCTCCAGGTAAAGCATCTGTCCAGAAGCGAGTTCCTGCGTTTTTCCAAGTGCAGAGAAAGAAATTTTCCCTTCAATGCACTGAATCATGATCTCATCGGGAGCCTTGTGTTCGGGCAGTACTTTGCCGGCGGCCATCACCAGCCGAATCACTTCAATTTTTTCCGCCTTGAAAAGCGTGTGGGTTTGTGACGTCTCCAATGCTGATCCCAGGGGGCGAACGTCAATGATTTCTCCCGGTTGGGCATGGGGAATTGCCATGATCAATCTCCTGAAACATATTCAGTCACGAATGGATCCATTTCGGGCGGAAGAAAGCAGTCCTCCCAAGATGACCTTACCAATTTCAACTTGCTCCTGACACGCAGTCCTCAGTCGCCAGTAAATACTTGGAGATGTTTCGAACCATACTCAAAACTCTCGCGATCACACTTCAAGGTGGCCATCATATGGAACGATGCCGCTGACGTCTTACAGTGGGTGGAAGAGATGGAAACGATGCGTCTCTGAAATGGAGGTCTGGCGACGGTCTGTTCGCAGGTTGATGGAGGGGCTGCGGGCGGCGGTCGCCGTTCTCCCAAGGCAGCAAGTCGTACATCTGCCGCAGGGTGAGGCCGGATTCCTTTGCCCACTTGCGGCGATAGGCGATCGCCTTTTCGGGGGAAATGTTCACGGGCGGGCACAGGATCGGCCGAACCGGTCTAAAACTGGCAGGCTTCCAGGGGGCCCATCTTCCATCCGTCCGGAAGAACGGTGTGCTTGGGAATGATGATGACCCCGTCACGAACATACAGCGGTCCACACTGTCCATCTGGGATCTCACCGTCGGGCAATCGCACCGTGACGTTCTTCCCGATCCGGCAGTTCTTGTCGACGATGGCCCCCTCGATATGGGAACCTTCCCCGATTCCCAGCGGAGGATCGGCATTGTCATTCCGGACTGCATGCGGATCTCGTTCGTAGTAGTCGGAGCCCATCAGCACACAGCGCCGGACGACCGCCCTGTTTCCGATGACGCTTCGCAAGCCGACGACAGAACCGTCGACAACGCTGTCCACTCCGACGGAGCAGCCGTCGGAAATCAGGCTTCCCGAGATGGAGACGCCCCCCAGACGGCTCGGCGGAAGATAACGGGGACGGGTGAAGATCGGTGCCCCGGGGATATTCATATCGAACGGCGGCTTCTCGGCCGCCAATTCCAGATTGCACTCATAGAACGCCTTGATCGTTCCAATGTCTTCCCAGTACCCGTCGAACAGGTGAGTCTGGACATGCTTGGCGCGAATGGACGTGGGGAAGACTTCCTTCCCGAAGTCCTGATAGGTCGTCTTCTGCAGCACTTCGACGAGGACATCCCGGTTGAAGAGATAGATCCCCATGCTCGCCAGATAATTCCGGTTGTTACACGGAATCCCCTGCGATTCGATCCAGTCGGCGTCGGTCCGGAACTGCTCCAGTTCCTGTTTCGTCTTCGGCTTTTCAATGAACCCCTGAACCCGTCCGGTGTCGTTCAGACGCATGATTCCAAAATCAGAAGCCTTCTCCGGGCCGATCGGCAGTGCCGCGATCGTGACATCCGCCTTGTGCTCGAGATGGGTTTCCAGCATCTTCTGGTAATCCATTCGATAAAGCTGATCGCCAGAAAGAATCAGCACATATTCCACACCGGGCTGCTGCAGGTAACGCAGCTGCTTCCGAACGGCATCGGCCGTTCCCTGATACCAGTCGACCGACTCATTCGTCTGCTCGGCCGCGAGAATTTCGACGAACCCGCCGTTGAACTGGTCGAACACGTACGTCTGGCGAATATGGCGGTGCAGGCTCACCGAATTGAACTGTGTCAGCAGATAGATCCGCCGCAGATCGCTGTTAATGCAATTGGAAATCGGGATATCGATCAGGCGATATTTCCCGGCCAGCGGCACGGCAGGTTTTGACCGTTCAGCGGTCAGCGGCATCAGACGGGTCCCTTTGCCGCCTCCCAGAATAAAGCTGATGATATTGTTCATGGCGAACGGATCTCTGTTCCTGCTGTTCTGACCTGCCTGTGGGCACTGATGTATTGTGCCGTCCGACCGGATTGTTGCAAGCCGACGGAGAACCGCACCGGGACGGTTTCTCCAGTCCGGCAACATCCGCTCCGGCCTGGCAGATTTTTTACGAAACTCCAGGTCGCACTGGCCCCGACTGCAGGGGGATGGTAATGTCAATCAGGAAGCCGCGACCGTGCATTCCGGTTCCCGGCGAACATCGGTTGCCACAGCCCCAATCACTCATGGTCTTTCGACCGGATGCCGGGATTATGTCCATCTCTTCCGTGTCACCGAGTTTTCCAGTCTCATCCGGAGAAATTCCGATTCTGAATCTCGAGAGACTCGAGATGATCGCCCGGCGACACGCCTGGCTGAACGACTTTCTTCGCGAAGAACATCTGGATGGACTTCTGATCCGCCAGCCGGCCAATTTCTCCTGGTTCACCGCCGGTGGAGACAATACCTGCCATGGAAACTCTCAGCACCCCGTTGCAGCACTCCTGCTGACTCCTGACGCCCGGGTCATCCTCTGCAATAACATCGACTCCGGGCAACTCTTTGACCAGGAACTCATGGGCCTGGGTTTTCTCCTGAAAGAGCGCCCCTGGACAGAATCACCAGACATCCTGCAGCAGGACGTCTGTCGCGGCCGGAGCATCGCATCCGACTCCGTCATCCCGGAAATCGAGACGCGCGTCGTGGACCTGGCTGCGTTTCGAATGACTCTGGAACAGCAGGAGATCGAGGCGCTCCGGGAACTCAGCCGGGATCTGGCCCATGCGCTGGAGGCGACCGCCAGAAACTTCGAGAAAGGGGCGACAGAAGCCGAGATCGCCGGACACCTGTCCCATCGACTCATAAAACGTCAGATCGAACCGGTCTGTCTGCAGGTTCTCGCAGACGGACAAGGCTGGCGCTATCGACACTGGAGCTACGGAAAAGAAACCGTGGAGCGCTCCTGTGTCCTGTCCGCAACCGGTCGACGCAAAGGACTCCACTCCGGTGCGAGTCGGACCGTGTCAATGGGGCCCCCGACAGAGGAACTGCAGCGGACACATGGTCTCGCGACGCTGCTGCTCGCAACCGGCATTCACTTCTCACAGGCAGGCTGGCCCGTTGAGGAAACCTGGAAACGTGTGCTCCGGATTTACGAAAAATTCGATGTGCCGGATGAATGGCGGTGTGCCCGACAGGCAGACTTCGTCGGATACTCGGCGATGGAACAGACCGTCGTCCCTGCCTCGGCACAGGTTCTGAAATCCGGCATGGCGCTCCACTGGCATCCGAGCGTTCGTGGAGCGTTCGCGGGAGACACGATGCTGGTGACGCCCCATGGCCAGGAGCTTCTCACGACTTCCCAGAACTGGCCAACAGTCGCCGTCAGGGTCAAAGACACGACGCTGGAACTTCCCAGCTTGCTGATTCGTGAGTTCGCCCCCTAAGCTGCGTCCTGCGGCGGCGAACGCTTCCGATACGGATCGAACAGGTCAATGGTCAGTCACACCTGAGTCCACGGCTGACCGTTGAGGTCTGTTCCCGAATGTTCCGTCCCCGGATTGCCGGGCCATCGATGCCATCCCGGTGATCTGCTGACACGGTCCTGATTGGTCGACAGCCATCATCTCCCCTCCAAAGATTGCCTGACCGGAATTCCTGAGAGATTGTCAACATGAACTGGCTGTCGGAATTGAGCGTCTGGCAACTCGGCATTGCCATTTTCTGCCTGAGGATCGTGGACGTCTCCGTCGGCACACTGCGGACCATCACCGTGGTCCAGGGACGAACATTCGTCTCGGCGATGCTGGGATTCATTGAAGTGCTGGTCTGGATTACTGTCGTCAATCAGGTGATCCATCGGGCGAATGAACATCCGCTGCTCTTGCTGACGTATGCCCTCGGTTTTGCCAGCGGAAACGCGATCGGCATCTGGCTTGAACGCTGGCTGGCTCAGGGAAGTGTCGTGTTGCGGGTGGTCACAGGATCCGCAGAGGAAGACATCCGCTTACTGCTCTCCGGGCCTGCCGCGCAGGTCTTCTCGTTCGAAGGGAAAAACGCCTCCCACCCCATGACGATGATCTATGTTGTGCTCCGTCGACGGGATGCTCCCCGACTGGTGACACTGGCCAGAAAACTGGACCCGGAACTTTACTATTCCGTGGAACCACTCCGGGAAAGCAGCCACCTGTTCCGCCGTCGCGCTCCTTACCCCACGATCTGGCGCGGGATGACGAAGTCGAAATAGCCAATTTCCAGCCGCCTGTTTCGTCACACAAAAAAGCCGCCCGTGATTTCGATTGTCACCGAAACCACGGACGGCTTGAATTGCGATCATCCTGACCGGATGGACTACGACTTCTTCTCGAACTCGGCGTCAATCACATCGTCGTCACCGGAGGAACCGCCGGCAGCAGCCCCGGCATCACCGGTCCCCCCCGGCTGATTCGAGGCTTCGTAGATGTGCTTGCTGAGAGCATGGGTTGCCTGCTCCAGGTTTTCGAGTGCCGACTTGATCGCGGCAGGATCGTCTCCCTTTTCAGCTTCACGCACTTTCTCCATGGCGGATTCCAGTGCGGACTTCGATGCGTCGTCCAGCTTGTCCGCATGCTCTTTCATCGTCTTCTCGGTCTGATAGACGAAGTTGGAAGCGCGGTTGCGGACTTCGGCCAGTTCCTTCCGGCGCTTGTCGTCGTCCGCGTGCGATTCCGCGTCTTTCCGCATCTTCTCGATTTCCTGCTCCGAGAGACCGCTCGACTGCTGAATCTTGACCTTGTGTTCTTTGCCTGTGGACTTGTCCTTCGCGGAAACGCTGAGGATTCCGTTGACGTCGATATCGAACTTCACTTCGATCTGTGGAACACCACGGGGAGCCGGTGGCAGGCCTTCCAGATTGAACTGGTCGAGCAACCGGTTGTCGGTGGCCATCGGGCGTTCTCCCTGGAACACACGGACAGTCACAGCCGTCTGGTTGTCGGCAGCCGTCGAGAAGGTTTCGGCCTTGGTCACGGGGATCGTCGTATTCCGTTCGATCAGAGCGGTCATCACGCCTCCCTCGGTTTCAATTCCGAGAGACAGCGGAGTCACGTCGAGCAGAACAACATCTTTGACATCCCCGGCAATGATTCCCCCCTGAATCGCGGCCCCGATCGAGACCACTTCATCCGGGTTCACTCCCTTGTGAGGTTCCTTGCCGTTGAACAGTTTCTTCACGAGTTCCACGACCAGCGGCACGCGGGTCGATCCCCCGACAAGCACGACCTCGTCGATTGCCCCGGCATCCAGCTTGGCATCTTTCAAGGCCTGCTGAACCGGCTTGCGACACCGTTCCACCAGTGGATCGATCAGTCGTTCAAACAGAGACCGGGACACCGTCAACTGCAGGTGTCGGGCTTCAAAGATGAACGGCAGGTTGATCTCGGTGCTTTGCAGCGTCGAAAGTTCTTTCTTCGCCTTTTCACAGGCTTCGCGCAGACGCTGCAGAGCCATCGGCTGCTTGCGCAGGTCGATCTTGTGCTCTTTTTCGAATTCTTCGGCGACGTAGTTGATCAGCACTTCATCGAAATCGTCTCCCCCCAGGTGGGTGTCCCCGTTGGTGGAAAGCACTTCGACAGAGCCGTCTTCCACTTCGAGCACGGAAACGTCGAACGTCCCCCCCCCCAGATCGAAGACGACGATCTTCTCGTCTTTCTTCTTTTCGAGCCCGTAGGCCAAAGCGGCCGCGGTCGGCTCGTTGATGATTCGAGCGACTTCGAGCCCGGCAATCTGCCCGGCATCCTTGGTCGCCTGCCGCTGGGCGTCGTTGAAGTACGCCGGGACCGTAATCACGGCTTTGTTGACGCGATGTCCCAGGTAGCTTTCCGCCGCATCTTTCAGCTTCATCAGCACGTGAGCAGAAATTTCAGGAGGCGTATACTGCTTCCCTTTCGCTTCAATTTTCACGTACTCGTCGGCACGGCCGACCACTTTGTACGGAACGATTTTCTCTTCCGATTCCACTTCGCTGTGACGGCGTCCCATGAAGCGTTTTACGGAATAGATGGTGTTCTCCGGGTTGGTAACCGCCTGCCGCTTGGCAGGTTCACCGACCAGAACGTCCCCTTTATCGGTAAAGGCGACAACGCTCGGAGTCGTTCGGGATCCTTCCTGGTTGGCGATGACTTTCACTTCGCCCCCCTCCATCACCGAAACCACCGAGTTCGTTGTTCCCAGATCGATTCCAATAATTTTTTCTGAAACAGCCATTGTGATTGACTCCTCTCTGTCAGGTGCATGGGGCGTCAGCGCGATGCACCGCTACAGCATCATTTGTTGGTGCAGAATGCTGACGCTTCATACACCCGACAACTCTCTTACGGCAAACGGCGCGCCAATTTTCGAGACGCACGAATAAATTCGCATCTCATTTCTGTAGAACAGGTTACAAGCCAATGGCAAAACCAGGAACTGCCATGTTGGCACCACCACCTGTAGTGTGCCCCACGTGTGGCGGTGCCATTTTTGCAGGGTCTTTCTACTTCTTCTTCGGGAGATAGCGGTGGGTCGCCTGAGCAAAGACCGCTTCGGCCGATTCCATGATCGTTTCGGAAATCGTCGGGTGCGGGTGGATACTCTCTGCGAGATCCCGGGCCACGGCAGCCGACTCAACCGCCAGAACCCCTTCCGAAATCATTTCCCCCGCTCCGACACCAACGATTCCCACTCCCAGAATACGTTCCGTTTTCGGTTCCACAATCAGTTTTGTCAGACCTTCCGGGCGACCGATCGCCTGGGCACGGCCGGATGCGGCCCAGGGGAACTTGGTCACGATCACTTCGATTCCTTTTTCCTTCGCCTGCGTTTCCGTCAGTCCGCACCAGGCGATTTCCGGGTCCGTGTAAACCACGCTGGGAATGGCTACGTTGTCAAACTCGGCAGGCTCCCCGAGAAGAGTCCCGATGGCGACTTTGGCTTCGCGTGTGGCTTTATGTGCGAGCATCGGATTCCCGGCCACGTCTCCGATCGCGAAGATCTTCGGGTCGGCAGTCCGCATGTTCTTGTCGACCTCGACAAAGCCACGGTCTGTCACCTTGGCTTTGGTCTTTTCCAGCCCGATACCGGCCCCGTTCGGAACGCGCCCGATGGAAATCAGCACCCGACTGAATGTCTGTGGTGTGGTGACTCCCTCTCCTTCCAGTTCCGCGACAATTCCTTGAGCCGTCGGCGTGATCGACTTCACTTTTGTGTTCGTGTGAATCGCAACGAACTCCGACAGCAGGCGTTTCTTCAGCGGTGTCGCGAGATCCCGGTCCGTCCCCGGCAGAATGTCCGGCAGCATTTCAACGACGGTCACCTTTGAACCGAGTGCGGCATAAACGGAACCGAGTTCCAGCCCGATGATTCCGCCCCCGATGACCAGCAGTGTTTCCGGGATGTCCTTGAGCTCCAGTGCGCCGGTGGAGTCCATCACCCGATCGTCACCGAGATCAAACATTTTCGGCAGTGCCGGACGGGAACCAACCGCGACGACACAATGATCGAACGTCAGCTTGCCGGTTGTTCCGTCAGGATAAGACAGCTTCAACGTGCTGGAGTTCTCGAATGTCCCCCGCGCCTGAACCAGTTTCACCTTGCGGGCATCACTCAGCTGACGGATTCCGCCGGTCATTTTGCCGATGACGGAATTCTTGAAATCCCGGACTTTGTTGAGGTCGATTGCCGGTTTCGAGAAGGTCAATCCCCAGGCGCTGGCCTCTTTCGCTTCATGAATCAGTTTGGAGACATGGAGCAGGGCTTTCGAAGGGATACAGCCCCGATTCAGGCAGACTCCGCCGGGTTGAGCATCCTGATCGACGAGAATCACCGTCTTGCCATGATCGGCCGCTTCAAAAGCTGCGGGATATCCGCCAGGTCCCGCTCCCAACACCACGACATCTGCGTGCAACGTCTCACCGGCCATGATCACTCCTGAACTGTTCTGAAAGATGCGCCAACATTATGCAAATTGGACGCTGGCGAAAAGGATGCGCAGGAGAATGAGGGACATCGCCGATCGGTGAATTCCTGTTACACTGCGGATCGCAGCCGGAGGCACAGACTTCAGCGATCAGCAAGGCGAAACACATGACGAAACATCTGTTGGCACTGGACCAGGGAACCACGTCCAGCCGCACCATCCTCTTTGACGAACAGGGACTCCCTGTCGAGGTGGCTCAGCAGGAGTACCCTCAGATTTTTCCCGCCCCGGGACACGTTGAACACAATCCGGAAGCCATCTGGAAATCCCAGCGGGAGACGGCACAACAGGTGGTGCAGCTGGCAGACCGGCGCGGACTCGACATCGCCGCGGTCGGAATCACCAATCAACGGGAAACCGTCGTCCTCTGGGAAAAGTCCACCGGCACTCCTGTCGCGAATGCCATCGTCTGGCAGAGCCGGATCACCGCCCCCCGCTGCGAACGGCTCAAAGCCGACGGCATGACACAGTTCATCCGGGAGAAGACCGGACTGGTGATCGACGCCTATTTTTCGGCCTCCAAGATTGAGTATCTGCTGGATACGATTCCGGGATTACGTGATCGGGCGGAACGGGGAGAGATCCTCTGCGGAACCATCGAGACGTTCCTGATCTCCCGGCTGACCGGCGGACGGGTCCATGTGACCGATGTCAGTAACGCGAGTCGGACACAGTTGTTGAATATCCACACGCTCGACTGGGATGAGGACCTGCTGAAACTGTTCCGCATTCCGCGTTGCCTGCTGCCGGAAGTCCGATCCAATTGCGAGATTCTCGGGGAGACTGAGCCGGAGTTGTTTGGAAGACGCATTCCGATTGGAAGTGCCATCGGTGACCAGCAGTCGGCGACGTTCGGACAAGCCTGCTTTCAGGTCGGAGATGTCAAGAACACCTACGGAACCGGTTGTTTCATGCTGATGAACGTCGGCGACACCCCCCGACTCAGCGAAAACGGCCTGCTGACAACCGTCGGATGGAAGCGCGGGGATCAGGTGACCTATTGTCTCGAAGGCTCCGTCTTCATTGCCGGAGCGGCGATTCAATGGCTGCGTGACGGCTTGAAGATCATTCAGACGTCGAGTGAAGTCGAAGCACTGGTCCGATCTGTTCCGGATACGGACGGAGTGTACTTTGTTCCGGCATTCGTCGGGTTGGGAACTCCCTACTGGGATTCCTCCGCCCGGGGAACGATCACCGGAATCACACGGGGAACAACACAGGCTCACATCGCCCGGGCCGCGGTGGAATCGATGGCGTACCAGACGCTGGATGTGCTGTCCACGATGCAACAGGACTCTGGCGTCAAACTGAACGAGCTCAAAGTGGATGGGGGGGCCACGGCCAATAACGGCCTGCTGCAGTTCCAGTCAGACCTGATGAATGTCCCGGTGCTTCGACCGCGATTGAAGGAAACCACCGCGCTGGGAGCTGCGTATCTGGCGGGTCTGGCGGTCGGTGTCTGGAAATCGCTCGATGACGTTTCCCGCTTGTGGGGACTGGACCAGGAATTCCATCCGGTGATGCCGCCGCAGCGGCGGGAACAGCTGATCGCCGGCTGGCATAAGGCCGTCGATCGGTCTCGCGGCTGGGCCGAGTGAAGACCTGCTGTCCCTGATTCCTGATCTTGAACGTGCGCTCCCCCTGGACGTGCGAACAATCAAAGCGGCCTTTTCCCATGGAAATCCGAAATTCGAAGCACAAAATTCGAAACGCATCCAAAAGATCCATCACTCAAGCAGACAGACCGTCAGAGGTTTTTGAATTTGAAATTTTCGAATTTCGTGCTTCGAATTTCTCTCCGCCAGACCATCGTGAAAATGTCCACATGCCCTGATTTAATCCCCGGAGTGCTCGAAAATCGCAGGCAGATTCCCTTGTTCATCGAATTGGACCGGTTCCAGATCGGAGAGCATTTCGATTTCCGTGGTGAATTCTCCACAGGTCAGGCAGGGTTCGCTGACGCGCATTTCCGACAGGTGAAGAGTGTCTGAAATGTGCACGATTCTGGCTTGCTCCGGAGCGGTCCAGCCAATCGTCAACAGGGCGTCTTCAATCGCTGAGCGGTCATCCGGATAGGTCAGTGGAATCATGCCGGCCGTGACATGCCCGCTGGTCACACAATTGACGCGCGTCGATTCCCGATCGATCTGAGCGACGGCCCGTTCTGTTGTGAATTCCGCGACTCCGATTCCGCTGGCGTTCCCTTTGGTTTCTTTCGACAAATTGCGAACGAAGATTCGTTTGATGCGTGTGGAATCCCGAGGTGTCGCCTCGTGGTCGTTGAACTTTCGGCCGATGATGTTGGTGTCCATGCCGGTTCCGCTGATGTTTTTCCCGATCTGATCGACAATCAACAGGTCGATGTCATTCAATGGCAGTCTCGGCAGCCAGGCGGTGGCCTGTTTGAGAAGAGCCCGTTCCCGTTCAGAGAAGTCCGCAGGCAGAAACGCCTCGATCAGTGCCGTTTCGTCATAGGCATTTTCCACGATCGCCACGCCGGCCAGAATCCGGCATTTCCTCAGAACAATGTCGGTCACGTCCCGGATGATCGTTTCAAACGGCCAGTTCTTGATGGCCCGGTGGTAGACCAGAGCACCTGCATGTTTCCCCAGCCCGATCAGCATCATCTTGTGCAGGCCGGATTCGATGTCACCGACAAACATAGTATGCGGTTTGACCCGTCCCATGACCAGAACGTGATCAGCGTGGAAGGCATTTCGGTCAAAGTGCACCGGCAATCCCTGTGGAGTGGTGGCGACGATTTCGGTTTCCATTGATGAACGGATTTCCGCCCCGACGAAGTCCTTCGTGACTCCCAGGGATTTCAGAACTCCGACTTGCCCCTCGGCCGTCGCTCCGCCATGGCTCCCCATGGCCGGAACAATGAACGGGACCGCTCCCAGCCGACGCAGGTGAGAGACCACTCCCCGGGTGATCAACGGAATTCCGGCAATCCCGCGACTTCCCACCGTGATGGCGACGGTTTCTCCCGGTTGAATTTTCGCCTGCAACGGCAATGACTCCAGTTGCCGGATCACCCCCTCTTCGACATGGTCCAGTCGCTGTCGCGGGAACTGTTGTCGGATTCGGGCCATGCGAGGGATCGTCATTCTTCCTTCTCCGGCAGACGGCAGGAACTCTTTGGGCACCAGACGGCAGGCAGCTTTGGTACACTATGCTGAGTGTTCACTGCCACGTCTGATTATGACTCAGGAGTCCATCTTATGAAACTTGCCACGTTGTTGACGTCGGATGGGCCGTTGGTTGTTGGTGTTTCCGGAGAAGACGACAATCCACACTTTGTTCCGCTCAACTGGATTGACCTGACACTCCCCAAAACGATCAAAGAGATCCTGATTGCCGATCCAGGACTGTCACGTTGTCGCGCGGCGATGCAGAAAGGAGAATCGATTCATCGCACGGTGACCGGAACACTGCTGCCGCCGATTCCGAATCCCGGCAAAGTGATCTGTATCGGTCTGAACTATCGCGACCATGCGGAAGAAACCGGGCTTCCCATCCCGGAGGAACCGGTCTGCTTCGGCAAATTCGGAAATACCATCATCGGGAGTGGCCAGAGTATTCGGCTTCCGCGGGTCTCCGCTCAAGTGGATTACGAGGCAGAACTGGTCGTCGTGATCGGCAAGCGGGGGTATGACATTCCGAAAGAGCAGGCGTTCGAATACGTCGCCGGGTATTGTAATGGAAACGATGTCTCCGCCCGGGACTGGCAGATCGGCAAGCCGGGGAAGCAATGGATGCTCGGGAAAACGCCGGACACCTTCGCTCCGATCGGTCCCTGGATGGTTTCCGCGGATGCCGTTCCGGATCCTCACCAACTGACAGTCGAACTCCGTCTCAACGGCCAGACGATGCAGTCGGGAAATACCAGGGAATTCATTTTCGGAGTTGATACGGTCATCTCGTATCTCTCACAGATCATGACCCTGGAACCAGGCGACGTCATTTTTACCGGCACCCCACCCGGTGTTGGAATGGCCCGGACCCCGCAGGTCTGGTTGAAGCCGGGGGATCAGCTGGAAGTGGCGATTCAGGGACTGGGGGTTCTCAAGAATACCGTGACCGGCCCTGCTTAGACCAGTTTGGTCTATCATGTGGCCGCGAAGAACGCCTTTCCCTCAATGAAACATTGAGTTTCCACGAGCCAGGACGTCACAGGAATGACGAAACCGCTCGAGGGGGTGTGGACATTTTCATGATGGTCTGGAGGAGAGAATTTCCATGGGAACAGGCACTTTGCTTGTCCACACACCCTGACAAGTGCAGTGCATCTCAAGCCGGCAAACTCATCTTTCCACTTCGAAGTCGCGCACCGCGGAAGGACCATCAGGCATGTCGGGGACCGATTCGAGACGCATCGATGACGGACAGGGGGAAATTTTCCCCTGTCCTCAGTGTGGCGCCGACCTTGTGTTCCTGCCGGGCGGAGATGCTCTCGTCTGTCTGCACTGTTCGACACGGAAAGAAATCGTTCTCGATCCGGAAGCCGAAATCGTCGAACAGGATTTTCATGAACTCCTGAATCAGCTCAAAGCACAGCAGCAGGCGGAGCACCTGCCTGCCGAACATCAGGAAGTTCGCTGTGATGGATGCGGTGCGAACGTGGCGTTTCTGGGGACACTCACGAGCACCCGGTGTGCCTACTGCGGAACTCCATTGCAGCGCGCCAAGATCCATCAGGGGGGAACTCGAATTCATGTCGAAGCGATCATCCCGTTTCAGGTGCATGAAGAGAAAGCCCGACAGATTTTCCGTCACTGGGTCACCTCCCGCTGGTTTGCTCCCAATCGATTCAAGCATGCCGGTGACGATGGCCGTTTTCAGGGAAGTTACCTTCCCTACTGGACGTTCGATGCGATGACCTCGTCCCGTTATCAGGGAGAACGGGGACGGCATTACTACGTCACCGTCGGGACAGGAAAAAACCAATCAAGACAGAGACGAACCAGCTGGACCAGTGTCTCCGGACTTGTCGATCGGTTCTTTGACGACACTCTCGTCCTCGCCGCCAAAGGGCTTCCCTCCGAACTGATCGACGCGCTTCCTCCCTGGAACCTGTCGCAGGCGGTCCCATTCTCACCCGCCTTCCTCGCGGGAATCGCCTCCCGGACGTACGACGTCGAGCTGGAAGACGGATTTGGACTGGCGAAACTTCAGATGGAGGCCGCCATCCGCAATCTCTGTCTGCGCGAGATCGGAGGAGATGAGCAACGGGTGCATCAGGTGCGCACGCATTACGACGCCATCACCTGCAAGCACCTGTTACTCCCGATCTGGATCCTCGCCTACCAGTTTCATGGCCAGAACTATCAGGTGGCGATCAATGCCGTCACCGGGAAAATCGCCGGCAATCGCCCGTACAGTGTCTGGAAAATCAGTGCCGCGATTCTCTGCGGCCTTCTGATCGCACTCGGAGCGTACTTGATCAGCCAGCGATAGGTCCGCTCATTCGTGATGCTCAAACGTCTTGAATCCGGCCCGTTGAATTGCACAATCGCGCCGGGCCAGCTCCAGATCATATTGTGCCATTTCCTGAACCAGTTCTTCGAATGTCGTGCGTGGAGCCCAGCCCAGTTCCCGTCGCGCCTTCGCTGGATCACCCAGCAACGTCTCGACTTCCGCCGGGCGGAAGTAACGCGGATCAATCGCCACAACACATTTGCCGGTGGCCGGATCGATTCCCTTTTCGTCAACTCCTGTTCCCTGCCATTCGATTTTCAGTTCGAGATGACTGGCCGCTGCTTCCACAAACTGGCGCACCGAATGCTGCACTCCGGTCGCAATCACAAAGTCGTCTGGCCGGTCATGCTGCAGCATCATCCACTGCATTTCCACGTAATCCCGGGCGTGCCCCCAGTCCCGTCTGGCGTCGAGATTTCCCAGATAGAGACAGTCCTGGACCCCCAGCTTGATGCGCGCCATGGCCCGGGTGATTTTCCGGGTGACAAACGTCTCGCCCCGAACGGGGGATTCATGATTGAAGAGAATTCCGTTGCAGGCAAACAACCCGTACGACTCCCGATAGTTTCTGACGATCCAGTAGGCATACAACTTGGCGACGCCGTACGGAGAGCGGGGGTGGAACGGAGTCTCTTCGTTCTGAGGGAACTGCTGTGCGTTTCCGAACAGCTCGGATGTCGACGCCTGATAAAAGCGTGTCGACTCATCCATCCCGAGAATGCGAATTGCTTCGAGCAGGCGGAGCGTTCCCAGGGCATCGCAATTGGCGGTATATTCCGGACTCTCGAACGAGACCGCCACATGGCTTTGAGCGCCGAGATTGTAGATCTCATCCGGCTGCACCTGTTGAACAATACGGATCAGATTCGTGGCATCCGTCAGATCGCCATAATGCAGAATCAATCGTCGATCGGCCGTGTGCGGATCACCCAGGAGATGATCAATCCGATCGGTATTCGGCAGCGAAGCCCGGCGTTTCAGCCCGTGAACCTCGTACCCTTTCTTCAACAACAGCTCCGACAGGTAGGCGCCGTCCTGCCCGGTCACTCCCGTAATCAGAGCACGCTTCCCCACAATGACCTTCTCCCGGATCTCGTGACGGTCTTTGACCGTCGTGCTGTCACAAATGGTCTCCAGAAATCGACTGACATGTCCGATTTTCAGTGACGCAAAATTTACGGCCTGATCCCCTTGAATACAATGTCAACGCCGTTCCGCCGGGAAGTCAGCTTTTCAGAGATCTCTTTTCGCCGAGATGGTCACGTCATGGGAACCACTTCGCCATGGAGCAGCATGCCTGAAATTTGCAGTGTCTGGCTGCATGAGACCGGTTCGGTCTATCATGTGCCCGCCCGTGTTGTTTCGGACAGGCGCGAGTTTCGCTTGATGAACGCTGGTGCCCGCGTGGCAGGACGTCACAGGTTTTACAAAAACGCTCTCGAGCGGTTTCGTCATGCCTGTGACGTACTGGCTCGTGGAAACCCCATGTTTCATTGAGGGAAAGACGTGCTTCGCGGCCACATGATCGACCAAACTGGTCTGAAACGAATCATTTTCCGCCAGTTGGTGTTTGAAGGAGTTGACTGAAATGGAAGCAATCCAGCGCGTCCAGAACACTCTGAACGAACAGGCCGCGACAGCCGTGGCCGAGCTTCAGGAACTCCTGCGGATCCCCAGCATCAGCGCCGACTCCCGACACCAGCCGGACATGACTCGTGCGGCCGGCTGGATTCACGAGCGACTGCTTCGGGCCGGTTGTGACGCGGAGATTGTCCCGACAGCCGGGCATCCGATCGTGTTCGGGGAATGGAACCGCCGGCCGGGGGGACCGACCGTCCTGGTCTATGGCCACTATGACGTTCAACCGGCGGACCCGCTGGATCAGTGGATCACTCCTCCGTTTTCGGCTGAGATCCGGGACGGCAAAGTCTACGCACGAGGAGCGACAGACGATAAAGGGCAGATGCTGACCCACCTCAAATCTGTTGAAGCCTGGCTGAAAACCGTCGGAGAACTGCCCGTCAATGTGAAGTTCCTCATCGAAGGGGAAGAGGAAGTGGGCAGCAAGAATCTGGATCTGTTCATCGCAGCGAACCGGGAGCGCTGCGCGTGCGATGTCGCGGTGATCAGCGATACGTCACAGTACGCTCCTGAAATCCCTGCGATTACTTACGGGCTGCGAGGAATCATGGCCTGTGAAATCACGCTGACTGGCCCGGCTCAAGATCTGCACAGCGGTGTCTTTGGCGGAGCGGTCACGAATCCGGCCAATGCACTGAGTCGACTCATCGCTCAACTGCATGATGATCAGGGGCGCGTTCAGATCCCAGGCTTCTACGATGATGTGGTTCCGCTGACGGAGGAAGAACGGCGCGCGTTCGCCGCACTGCCGTTCGACGAAGCCGAATTTCTACGGACACTGGGAGTTTCCGAGCCGGCCGGCGAAGTGGGATTCACGACACTGGAGCGACGCTGGGCCCGGCCGACATGTGACGTGAACGGAATCTGGGGTGGTTACACTGGAGAAGGTCCGAAGACGATTATTCCATCCCGAGCCAGCGCAAAAATCACCTGCCGTCTGGTTCCGGATCAGAACCCGGAAACATTGATTGCCAATCTCGAAGACTTTCTCAGATCTCGGTTGCCTGCAGGAGTGACGCTGGCGTTTCGCCACTGGCATGGATGCCAGGCTGTCGCCTGCGATCTCCGGAGCCCTTATCTCAAAGCCGCACAGCGGGCGATCCAGCACGGGTTCGGGACTGCTCCCGTTCTGATTCGCGAAGGAGGTTCCATCCCTGTCGTTGCGACGTTCCGCCAGTTGTTGAATGTCGACACATTGCTGCTCGGGTGGGGACAGAATACCGACAATCTCCACAGCCCGAATGAACATTTCCGTCTTGAGGATTTTCATCGCGGAACACTGGCAAGTGCCTGGCTCTGGCATGAACTGGCTCCGGGCTGACCGTTCATCGGATCACACGACACAGCGATTCCACGGCCCCGCAGATCCCGACCGTCACGTCCGCCATCCGCACGTAGTCGAGTGTGTCGGGAGTATCCGTCGCCTGATGATAATGCGGGTTCCTGAGAAAACTCGTATCGGTCAACATGAGTGCCGGGAACTTCTGATCCCAGAAGTTGGAGTGGTCCGACTGGCGGATTTCCCGGATCGCTTCCGGCAGCGCGATGGAGAATAACGGAAACGAGACCTTCCGTTTAAATCCCCGGCGGAATCGGATTAACAGGGAGAGGGAAGAGAGGTTCGCGACGGCTGCCAGAAAGTTTCCCTTTCTGGGGAACGCCCAGCGCAGCCAGCGGGGGATCCCTTTCGGAACCAACTGGCTGTCCGGTTCGTCGGTGTAGTAGCCCAGCATTTCCAGACAGAGCATTCCGATGAGCTGTTCACCAGAGCTCCGACACCGCAGAGCGTGATGCTGGCTCCCCATCTCTCCCCGATGAAAGTACGGAGATTCCTCACAGGGGAAGAAGACGATGCGGAGCGTTCTCGACAATGACTTTCCCGCCATCGCGCGAGCGATCTCCAGCAGGACAGCCACGGCGGAGGCGTTATCGTCCGCTCCGGGAGTGGTGGGAACCGTGTCGTAATGGGCACCGACAACCAGAATTCTCTCCGGCTGACGGCACCCGGGAATTTCGACGATCAGATTGGAAACCGTCTGTTCTTCCGCCTGATACGATTCACGGAGGATCTCATACCCGCAACCGGTCAGTTCCCGTTCGATCAGCTCTGTGGTCCGTCGGATCGAATCCGGAATTCCCAGATGCCGTGGCCCGATGATGTCGGCCAGTTGCCAGACCGTCTGTTTCAGTTTGTTCTGAAGCGCTGCCCTGTTTTTCATCCCGCGATTTTCCGAGATGGATCACTGAAATGCCAGAAGACTCGTTCGCAGAGGGGGCCGACTTCACCCGTCTGCGCGCTCCAGAGAGTGCGAGACGAGTCGCTTGTCAAAATAATTCACTTCCATTCCGGCGTCGATGACCAGCCCTTGCGCGTTGATGCCGGAAGAACGGGGGCTCAGCAAAAATGCCGCCGTATTGGCGACTTCGTCTGTGCGCAGAGCTTCCTTCCGCAAGGTCGCCTTTTCTGCGAAGAGATAAGAATCGACGTACCCTGGAATTCCTGCTGAAGCAGACGTTTTCAAAAGTCCCGGGCAGACCGCATTGAACCGGACTTTTGAAAACTCACTGAAGGACTTGGCCAGAAAACAGACGGACGAATCGAGTGCCGCTTTCACTGGAGCCATATATCCGTAATTCTCGGCGGCCATCCGGGTCGTGGAAATGGAGATGGTGACGACGCTTCCCTGTTCCGGATCGAGCAGCTCCCGGAACGCATCGGAAATGGCGAGCAGTGAATAACAGGAGATGTTCACCGCCTGCAGAAACGCGTTCCTCGGTGTGGCATGAAACGGTTGCCAGCCGGCAGAGTAATCGGCAAAGGCGACGGAGTGAACAATTCCGTGAATGACGGAGCGATCCTTTGCGACGGCCGCTTTGAGAGCGTCAATCTGGTCCTGATGTTCCACGTCACAGACGTAGACGGGAGCATCTCCCGCCAGTTTCCGGACACTCTCCGCCCGAGCGGCACTGCGCACGGAATAGAGGACATCAGCGCCGGCCTCGGTCAGGAGCTTTCCGATCTGCCAGGCGACGCTTTTCTTGTTTGCGACTCCGAAGATCAGAATGGTTTTTCCAGAGAGCTGCAGAAAGTCCATGACGTTTCTCTTCTGATCCGTGTGTTCCATCTCAGTCCAACGGGGTCGCCATCACGCTGATGTGTGATCGCCGGCGTTTCGAGGATTCAAAATGAAACCGGCAGCGTCACGTAGTCGTCACACTGCCGGTTCATCGAAAAAATCGTCTGCAGCAGGGGGGGAGTTACACCAGTCCCTGAGCCAGTGTCGACTGAGCCAGCTTCAGAAACGCGGCGATATTGGCTCCACGGACAAGATTTCCGGGTGACCCATATTCCTCTGCCGCTTCTGCGCAGGTCTGATGAATCGACTTCATGATCTGACGCAGTTTGGCATCCGTTTCCGCAAATTTCCATGCTTCGCGGCAGGCATTCTGCTGCATTTCCAGCGCGGACGTCGCAACTCCTCCGGCATTGGCAGCCTTCCCGGGACCGAACAGAATTCCCGCTTCCAGGAAGACCTGAACGGCGTCCGGAGTGCTGGGCATGTTGGCCCCTTCTCCGACGGCTTTCACCCCGTTCTTCACCAGAGTCACCGCATCTTTTCCGGTGAGTTCATTCTGGGTGGCCGATGGCATTGCCACGTCACATGGAACGTCCCAGATGTTTCCTCCGGCGCGATAGGTGGCCGACTTGTGAGTGTCGACATAATCCTTGATCCGGCGGCGTTCGAACTCTTTCAGGCGACGCATTGTTTCGAAATCGATTCCCCCTTCGTCGACAATCACGCCGTTGGAATCGCTCATCGCCACGACTTTGCCGCCGAGTTCGACCACTTTCTGCAGGGCATAGATCGCGACGTTTCCAGACCCGGAAACGACAACCCGTTTCCCTTCGAAACCTTCCTGACGGGTGGCGAGCATCTCTTCGACGAAGTAGGTGCAGCCGTATCCGGTCGCTTCCTTACGAACCTGGCTGCCGCCGTAGACGAGACCTTTCCCGGTCAGCACGCCGGCTTCGAACTTGTTCGTCAGGCGTTTGTACTGCCCGAACAGATAGCCGATTTCGCGCCCCCCGACGCCGATGTCGCCGGCCGGAACGTCAGTGTATTCACCGATGATGCGCCAGAGTTCCGTCATGAACGACTGGCAGAACCGCATGATCTCGGAATCCGACTTCCCTTTGGGATCAAAGTCGGAGCCCCCTTTTCCGGCGCCGATCGGCAGCCCGGTCAGGGAATTCTTGAAGATCTGTTCAAAGCCGAGAAACTTGATGATTCCCAGATACACTGACGGGTGAAACCGGAGTCCTCCTTTATACGGACCCAGAGCACTGTTGAACTGCACTCGGAATCCCCGGTTGATCTGGATCTCTCCCTTGTCATCCTGCCAGGGGATGCGGAAGATCAACTGGCGTTCCGGTTCGCACAGTCGCTGCAGGACTTTGGCGTCAGCATATTCGCGATGTTTCGCCAGGACGGGTCCCAAGGTCTCGATGACTTCTTTGACCGCCTGATGGAATTCCGCTTCGCCGGGATTTCGTTTGACGACTTCCTGAAAAATGGGCTCGAGGTCTTCTGTGAGTAGCAAGGGGTTCTCTCTTTCTGATGAGGCTTCAGAAAAATGGGGATGGTGAAGCCACAAGAATGATTCCCCGACCCGGTGCGACTCAACTCCCCGGCTGAAAATTTCCGGACTCACCAGAAAATTCCCTCAGAAATGGGATGGGAATTCCCGCAAGTCGGATTTCAACAGACGAATATGGCGTGCCTGAAACGCACAAGAGATTGCTTGTGCGATCCCGAAATTGGTGTTCTGCAGACTACGAGCCCAGACGGCCAAATTGACGGTCGAGTTCGTCTTTCGTCAGATTTAACGCGGTGGGCCGCCCGTGCGGACAGTGGTGGGCATCGTCGCACAGATGCCGTTGAGCCAGCAGGGCTTCCATCTCTTCCGGAGAGAGTCGCTGTCCGGCTTTAATGGCGGCTTTACAGGACATCATATGCAGCATGCTGTCGATCAGATCCCGCCGCTCCACTTTTCTTCCGGACGACTCGATCAGATCGACCAGATCCTTCAGAAGTTTTTCCGGATCGGCTTTTGACAGCATCGTCGGGTAGGCGGTCAGAGCCAGCGTGTTCCCTCCGAAATCCTGCAGGTGCAGCCCCAGTTCTTCGAGGAGTTCTGTCTGGTCCAGCAACACCGCGGCCTCACGCGCCGAGAACTGGATTGTGACCGGAAGCAGCAGACGCTGAACTTCAATTCCTCCGGACAAAATCCGCGTTCGCAACTGCTCATACATGATTCGCTCATGCAGCGCGTGCTGGTCGATCACGGTGATCCCGGCGCTGGTTTCGACGACGAGATAACAGTCGTGAACCTGCATCGCCCGAACTTCGGCATCGGCCGACGCAGGATGTGAAGTCGATTCCATGGTCTCTGCCGACGAGACGTGCCCGCCGGATCGGACGGGCAGGGGAGCGGCGGTCGTCGGAGAACCGGTTGCCTGTTCAAATCGATGCGCCGCGGATTCTCCCGCCAGACGATCAATGAAACCGTCTGAAGCCGGTTCTGCGAATGTCGTCTCATCGAGACTTCCGTGTTGAGGAGCCGTCGCAGGTGATGCCGATCCTCCCGGCAGACTGTCAGATTCTGCAGCGTGCGGCGGGCGGGAAAAGTCCAGCCCCTCTGCTGCTGACGTTTCAGACGCAGGGATGCTCTTCAGGGTTTCCTTCGCCCAGGAGACCAGTTCGCGCTGGACCTCTTTCTTCTCCTGAAGAACAGACTGCAGCGGAGGCAGCGTCACTTCGGTCTCCGGACTCTTTCCGACGGTGAGCCGGGAGTCGAGATCCATCGAGAGAAATCGATTTCGAATCGTCGACAGCAGCAGCCGGAACAACGTCGAACTGTCCTGAAACCGGACTTCGGATTTCGTCGGATGGACATTCACGTCGACCTGATCCGGCGGCAGCTCCAGAAACAGAAACGACACCGGATACCGGCCGACCATCACCAGTCCCCGATACGCTTCTCCGAGAGCATGCTGGAGCGAGCGATCCTGAATCCAGCGACCATTCAGAAAGAGATACTGTCCTTTACGGGTCGACCGGCTCTGGCTGGGATGACCGACGAACCCCCAGACACGCGCCCCCTGATTTTCCGCTTCAACGGCGATCATCTGCCGGGCGAGATCCGCACCGAAAAACAGTTCGATCCGTTCGAGCAGATTGGTCGTCGGCGGCAGATCATGGACCACGCGGTCGTTGTGACGGAGCGTCATCTGCAGCATCGGATTCGCGAGTGCAATCCGCGTGAACTGTTCCGCAATGTGCCCGAATTCTGTTGCTGCGGTTTTCAGATACTTCCGGCGGACAGGGGTATTGCAGAACAGTTGCTGAATTTCGATCTGTGTCCCTTCCGGACAACCGCAGGCGCGCGGGTCGAGAATGTTCCCCGCCTGCACTTCCAGTTCCGTTCCCATCACCTGGTCGCGCTGCTTGCTGCGAATGCGGAACTGTGAGACTTCCGCGATCGACGCCAGGGCTTCTCCCCGAAATCCCATGGTCTTGACGTTGAACAGATCATCCGCGCTGGCGAGTTTGCTGGTGGCATGCGGGACAACGGCGAGCAACAGATCATCCGGGTGAATCCCTTCCCCGTTGTCGGTGATGCGGATCAGTTCCATCCCCCCCTGTTCCACATCGACGTCGATTCGGGTTGCCAGGGCATCAATGGAATTCTCGAGCAGTTCTTTGACTGCGCTGGCGGGCCGCTCGATCACTTCCCCGGCGGCAATTTTATTGATCACGCTGGTTGAAAGCTGGCGAATCCGGGAGACAACATCCGTGGTCATAACTCAATGCAATCCGCAGGAAGCCCGAAGACTTCCCCCAAGGGAGGTCGATTCTCATCCTGTCACGAAATCGAATTGCCCAGGCTCGATTTCATGACTCCACCAAACCGGCCCATTGTAGCACCGGGAAACCGGGATGAACATTTCCTGAAGCCAGATCCCCCTGTGGAGCGGTTGCCATTCATGATCCTGGATGAGTCCCGCAGGCAGATAGAAAACCCCTGCCAAAACTGACATAATCCGTTTCCCGGCTCAAAAAGTTCGGGCAGGGATGTTCAATGCTTTCAGGGAGAGTACGGAGATGGATTTTCGGAACGCGGCCGAACAGGCGGCCCGACTCGGGGGAGAGATTCTGGAATCCTGGGGGGAACGGTTTACCGCCCGGGAAAAGAGTCCGGCGAATCTGGTCACGGAAGCAGATCTCGCTTCGCAGGCCGCGATCGTCGAATTTCTACAGGCACGCTTTCCGGATCATGGTTTTCTTGGAGAAGAAGAAAACCTGAAGACCCGGGGAACGGCACCGTATCGCTGGGTCATCGATCCTCTCGACGGAACGTCGAACTACGTTCATCGATTTCCGTACTACGCGGTCTCGATCGGTCTGGAAGAGAACGGACGGGTGATTGCCGGAGCGATCTACGACCCGAATCGGGATGAAATGTTTTCCGCTGCGGCCGGGGCCGGAGCAACAATGAACGGGCAGCCGCTTCAGGTCTCTCAGGCAACGACATTGAACAGAGCCATGTGCATGGCCAGTCTTCCCGTCAAAGTGACACGGGAACATCCTGCTGTTCAAAAATTTCTGGAGATTCTGGAAGTCGCCCAGACCGTGCAGAGAACCGGGTCAGCGGCCTTGAACCTGTGCGCTGTCGCCTCCGGACGGATTGATGCGTTCTGGTCTCAGAGTCTGAAACCATGGGATATGGCCGCCGGAATCCTGATTGTCCGGGAAGCCGGGGGGACCGTGACCAAGACCGCCGGCGGAGAGTTCGATCTGGAACTTCCGGATCTGCTGGCAACGAACGGAACCGGCGTTCATGCCGAACTGGTCGCTCACTTCCTGAAGGGTTGACCGATAGCAGTTGTAGCGGCAGAAACGATTTTCCCCAACAAACTGAGCAGGCTTCCTCTCATTCCGTCACAATTCCGCAGCAGGGACGCCGACGGCAATCCAGATTCCAAGGGGAACTCTCAAAATGGAAGTGTTTTCAGCCCTGAAGAGAGCCTCCCGCGCCGGGGCAGGATTGGTCCCACGGACCAGATCAGAATTTGATCCCTTCATTCCGGAAGACAAAACCACTGGTGGCCCATTGCGTCGGATGACGGTAAAATAAGCCGGTTAGCAAAAGCGGAGAAGTTTGCTGAGAACAAACCTCCTGGGTGAACGTCACAGGAGGCGGTCGGGTCCTGAATGACTCCTGAGGGACATCTCACGAGGTCGAGAGTTTGAGTCTCTTCCCTCTGGCCTTTGTAATGAGGCTCGAAGGGGTGAAGAAATGAGTTCATCACCGATCACACGGTTCAAAATCACCAGTCGCATCATGGCATTCAATGACGGAATTCTGCAGGAGCCGCTCGCGTCTCATGTGAGACGTGACGGGCGGCTTCACGGATTCTCGTCGATGGTCCTGTTGATTCTGCTGCTGATGTGCGGTGCCGTCGAACGGCAGGCCTGGGGACAACCGGCCGGGGAAGAAAGTCCTCCGTCCGCCGGATCGCTTCCGCCTGCAGACGTCCTGGGAACTCCTGGTCCTCCTGCTTCCGCACCACTTCCAAAGATGACACCCGGCTCTGAACCCGCCGGCGCGCTGGCGGGAGCCGGTGCCGAAATCCCGGATTATCACCTGACTCAGGTTCAGATTGACGCGACGGTTGCCGCGGATCGGGTGAACCTGGTGGTCACCGTGGAATTGACGATCAACCGGGGAGAAGGCTGGCATCGAGTCCCGTTGCGACTGGGGACGGCTCACGTCACCCGACGGGAATACTCCGGGGATGGCGGAGAATCTCCCGACGTCTCGCCACGGGCGACGGACGAAGGGCTCGTCTGGCTGTTCAAAGGAATCGGCCGTCACCAGATGACGATACATGCCTGGGTTCCATTTAAACCGGCGGCCTCGGGCGGACAGTTCCAGCTCTCGCTCCCACGACTTCCTCCCCAGTTTGAAGCCCGGGTCAACGTGGCGATTCCCGACCCGAACGCGGTCGTCCGCAGTTCCAAGTCCCTGACGGTACTGGATCTTTCCCGGCAGGAAAACGAGACCGTCGTGGACGCCAGCGTCATCGGCAGCCAGTTGTTGTTCGCCTGGCAAATTCCGTCCGTGGCCGGGGAATCCATTTCGCTGGTGCAGTCCTGGTTTCATTTGAAGCCTGCGACGGAACACCTGTCTCTCGTTGTCGAACAGAATTTTGAACTGCCGCAGTCCACCTCCGACTCTCTGCTGGTGCGACTGCCGGCGGATTTCAAGCTGTTACAGGTCTCCGGGAAGAATTACCGCTCTCATGAAGCCGTGCCGGATCGTCCGAACTGGACGAAGGTCACCTTTATGAATGACAACTCGGGCCGGCTCCAGTTGCGCTGGGTTCTCGAGCGGGAATTCACCCCCCAGATTCAGTCACTGCAGATTGAAGGCTTTCAAGTCGAAGGGGCGATCCGGGAAGAAGGATTGATTCGCGTCGATGAATTCGAAAACCTGCGGGTTGTCCCCCGTTCGGCGGAGTCGCCTCTCGTTCATCGTGTCGGGGTGAATCTGGTCCGCTCGCTGGGAAGCGGCGTCCCGTTGATCGCTTATGAATATCTCAAGCAACCGTTTCGATTGACGCTTGACCTGCAGCCGACGCTCCCGTACTTCCTGATCGACTCCCGGCAGCATCTGCATCTCGAACCGGATGCCATGGATCTCACTGTTCAATCCGCCATTCGGATTGAACGGGGAGCCATCTCGGAAATGAAGCTGAACTGGCCGGACTGGCTGCAGCGCGGCTGGCGTGTGCAATCGGTCTCCGCGGTCGGCGAAGCGGTTGGCCAGGTGGCTTACGATGCCACATCGCAACCGGGTGTACTGCGTCTCTGGTGGCCGAGTCCGATCTCGCAGGACACGGTCATCACCATTCAGTTCCGTCGTCCCTATCTGATGGACATGATGGAAGAAGCCGCCGTTCGCGCGGCGATGTCGCTGCCGGTTCCGCAGGCGTCGGAACTGGAACCGGTTCATCTGCTGGTCGATGCCGCGGACCAGTTCTCCTTCGACCTGCTGATGCCGGATGGCCAGCCGGTTCCTGAACGGTCTCCTGATTCGACGGATGCCTCGGGGTCGACTGTGATTCAAGCGAATCAGCGGACCCGACGGTATCGACTGGATGATCCGGCCCAGTCTTTTCAGATTCAGATGCAGTCTCATCAGCGCGAGCTGGGAGCCGTGACCGAAATTGTTGTGCATGATGCCAGTCCCAGTCGGTTGACCGTCGAGCAGAATATCCAGGTCAAAGTCTCTTACGGGCGACTCCGTCATCTGGAGATCGTGTTGCCGGCTCCGCTGATGGAATATCTCCCGGACTGGGCCGTCGCGCAGGGGATCACGGTCACCGAAAACGGTCGAAAACTTCCGTTACAACCTGGATCTGCGCCGAACTTTATTCGCGTGGATCTGGGAGAAGAACGAATCGGTGAGATTCCTCTGCAGGTGAACTATGGCTACCCCATCTCCAGTGACAGTTCCACACGTGAGCTGGATCTCCCGGTGGTCGCGTTGAACAACATTCCGTTCTCCCGGGCAGAGTGTCTGATCGGAAGTCTGGAAACGCTGCAGGTGCGTTCAACAGGCACCGACTGGGAATCGTTGCAGACCTCTCCGAGTCAGGCACGCTGGATCAATCCGCTGCGTTCGGGACCATTGACCAGTATTCCACTCTCTGTCGGCCCGAAACTGGCGGATTCGTCCCAGCAGTATGTGGTTCATGCCATTCAGATCCGCACGATCTTCTCCGCGGAAGGAAGTGCGGAATCCTGGGCGGAGTTTCAGCTGGATTCTCCTCCCAGCCGGGTCCTGATTCAGTTCCCTCCCAAAACCAAGTTCAAGGAACGGGCCTTTCTGCTGGACGGAAAGCCGCTCCCGGCGTCTGCCATCTCGCAACGGACCGGTGACGGAAGTCAGGAAGAAGTGACAGTGACTCTTCCACAGAAAACGTCGGATCAGCCCCGCCTGGCCGTCCGCTACCGGACGATGCTGGACCGGCCGTTCGGCTTGACCAACCAGATTCAGTTGCCGCTTCCGGTCTTTCCCCGCAGTGTCTGGGTGGATGAAACGACCTGGGAAATGCAGCTTCCGGAAGGACAGCATCTGTTTACTTATCCAGAGCTGATCCCGCAGATTCACTGGGTGCGCCATCTGCTGTTCTGGTACCGCGAGCCGACGACGGTCTACCTCACGGAACGAGCCGCTCGGGATCACGGGGAGATTCCTGCAGAGTTCCGGTTTTCCAATCAGCCGTTCAACACGTTTTACGCGTTTCGGGGATTTGGTCCGGTGCAGAACATCGAGTTCCGGGTCATGAACCGTTCTCTCATCCTGCTGCTGGGAGCCGGATTGACGCTGCTGGTGGGATTCATCTTCTGGCAGGTGCCGGCCACCCGGAATGTGTTCTCACTGATCGTCGTCTCGTTCCTGTTTGCCGTCGCCAGTTTGTGGTATGTCGAACCGATTCTGCTGCTGCTGCAACCGGCGATTCTCGGGGTGTTGCTGGCGCTGACGGCCACCATCATTGATTCGGCGAAAAACCGGGGAACGCCGGACCGGTCTTCTCACAAGTCGCAGCCTCCACGGCCGAGTGACATCATCAAGGAGGGCTCTTCTCCTCGATCGGCCGTCACTCGCCTGTACCGGCCGGCGACTGCCGGCAAACAGCGAGGAGCCGAGTCATGACGGAGAAGCACCGGATTGCGACGGTTCGCAGCCCGCTGTTTCGACGACTCCGATTCGGCGTTCTGGCCTGTTGCCTGTTGCTGAGTTTGATGAGGTCGCTTTCCGCACAGGAGCCTGCTCCCGGTGGAGTCGCGCCCATCGATGCAACGTCTTCTCCTGCGTTTGTGACAACGGAATCAGCAGAATATCGGGGACGGATCGCCGGAACACAGATCACCGGCGGAAAGTTCACGTTCCAGATCGTCCGACGAGGGACCGGTCCTGCGTGGATCGACTGGAGTTCTGTGCGGATCGCCATGAATCATCTCGCCTGGGAAAAGCAGGCGCTGATTGCCGGCACCGCACCCGATCAGCGGACACTGCTGATGACTCAACGGGACTCCGACGTGTTGAGTGGCGACTGGAGTCTGACGGGCGAAACCATCGGGACGTCCGTGGTCTTCGACCTCACGCTTCCACCGGCTTTAAACAACCGTGTTTTGCTGGATATTCCAACCACGCATCGGCTCGAGTCCCGGCAGGGGCTCGTTCAGGCGCATGACATTGATGACGAGGCCGGCACACAACTCTGGACGATCGAACTCGGCAGCGCGTCGATCGCCAGCCTGCTGGTCAGTCCCGTGGATCAGCCACGTGCGGCCGCGATCCCCCGGTATGAAATCGACACCGAATATCGTGTCCGCCGTGACGGTGTGTTCCTGCGCACGGATCTGACGATTGACGGGACACTTCCCGGCGGTGTTCCGATTTCGCTGGAAGTGCCTGCCACACTGGAAGTGCAGTCCATCACGCTCGTCGGCGCTGGTCCGCAGGGGGGAATTCCCCTGCCGTTTTTTCGAGCACCAGACCAGCCGCGACTGATTCTGATTCCGGCCGATTCGCTGGTGATCGAAGGGAACATTCCCCTGCGCATCCGGGCGTTTGATCCGGTCGTCTGGAAAGGGCGACGGCCGATGCCGCGCATCCGCTGGCGGGAGGCACTGGAGTCGAAACGCAGTCTGACGCTGCGTGTTGAACCGCCGCTGCAGATCCAGGGAATCGACCCGGGAGACTTACTGCAGACCGGCTTGATCAGCGACGAAACCGCCGGAGAAGTCTGGCGGTTTGAAGCACGTGATCCGAATACCGAACTCAATGTGCAGATCGGATTGCCTGACTCTCCGTTGACGGGGGAAATCCTCTGTCTGTCGGATGCCCGACCGGAAGGAGGGTGGACCGCTGCGGTGTCGACGTTGCGTGTCGAGAACGGCAGCCGGTTCGAAACGCATCTGCAATTGCCGGAAGACTGGAAGCTGATCTCGGTGTCATCCAACGACACCGAGTCCCGAATTGCCTCGTGGGAAGTGGTCGATCAGATCCTGACGGTGACCTGGCAGAATGCGCTGACTCGAATTTCCCCCAGACAGCTGCATCTGTTCGCCAGAACGCCACCTCGTCTGGAACGGGCTCCGTTTCGCCTGTCTGTCCCGCAGGTCCGTGGCGCCCACGATGTTCAGGTGCAATATCAACTGCTGCTCCCCGTGGGAACGGAACTCCAGCTACTTGAAGGGGAGAACTGGCGAACCGGAGACGGTAACGAGATCTCTCCAGTCCTGATGGCACTGCGAGAAGTCACCGAGCGCCTTCCGGAACCCTCTGTCCGCAATGTCGCGACACTGCGTTCCTCCGCCGACAATCGGGCAGTTCGCCTGCTCGTTGCCATCGCGGCACGTGATTCGACGGAAGGCCGGACAGTGCCGCTGACGGACAGTACCAGATCGAAATCGGATGCCGAGGGACCGCACAGCGAACAGGACTTCACTCCCCCGATCGCCTCCCTGGAACTGCAGACGATCGCCGGGCAATCGAATCCCCGGGAATGCGTTCAACATGCCTTGTTGACGTTCAGTCGCCCTGTGACACTCGCCGATCTGCAATTGCAGCTCCCGGCCGATTGCCGGTTGTCAGTCATCAAACTCGACGACCGGCCGATTACCGTCTTCCGAACACAGGATGGAATTCCGATTCCTGCAGAATTCAGCTCCGCGGAACGAATTCAACTGACTTACATCACGCCGGCCACGTCACAGATCCTGGGGCAGCGTTTCCCGGTTCCTCTGCCCCGTTGCCGATATCCGTTGACCAGTTTCCGCTGGTCGGTCGATCTGCCGGGAGAACAGCAACTGTCTCAGGTTCTTCTGCCGGGAGAATTCTCACTGGAATCACCCGTGGCAGAGAATGATCCGTCACTGTTCGGGCCCCTCAGCCGGGGAAAAACCGAACAGACGTTCTCACCATTCTCGCCCGCTTCCTGGAGAAGCCTGCTGGGTTCCGATGAGACAGGCTCCCTGCAGGTGGAGCAGACCCGTCGACTCTGGCATTTTGTCGCTCCACAGGTTGGAACCGAAGTCGAATTCGTCACCTGGAATGTTTCCCGTTCACGAAGTTATGCCTGGGTCGCACTGCTGGGAAGTCTGTTGCTCGGGCTGACGGGGCGACGATTCCGAATGACCTGGGTCCGTACCGTGACGATCTTCTGGATTCTGTTGCTGGTGCTGCTCGTCGGTCAGGCGAGTCCCGCCTGGACGCCGGTTGTCGGCGGATTACTGGCGGGAAGTCTGCTCGCGTTGATTTTCCCGCGAAGCTGGCTGCAACGGAATGATCTGCTGTCGCCGGTCAAAGTGATTTTACATCCTGTCGCCACAACCACGGCGATCCTGCTGGCCGTCTTCTGGATGACGTCCGGTCGAACGCTGACTGCAGACGTCACTGCAGGGGGGGCCACTTCTGAACCGGTGTCTCTGATCCGCTCCGCACTCTATGAACTGCAGAAGGTTCAGCCGGTCTGCCAGATAAAAGGAACATTTGAAGTTCTCGTTCGCCGTGACGTTGGCGGTGTCTTACTGAAACTGCCATTTCAGGATGTCGTCTTTCCTGCCGATGCACATTGCCTGATCGACGGAACGCCATCCCCATTGATTCCCGCCGCTTCAGGGGACGCCATGCTGGTGCGACTGGACGAAACCAGCCATGCCGCCGGAACACCGATCGCGGGAACCGACTGGATCCGGCACAGTGTGCAACTGACGTTTTCGCTGCGTCCCGCTGATGCAGAGTTCGAGAACCGACGCAGCTTCGCCCGGGGAATGATTCCGCGCATCCTGGATTCTCAACTGACCATCCCGGAAGAATTCCTCCCCATCAGCTGGGAGAGATTTGGTGAAATGACCCGCCATGCCGATCTGGGAGAGACGATTCAGCTGGGACTGGTCGGACATTTGAAAACCATCACGAGTCCCACTTCGGCGGCTCCGGTTCTGCCGATTCAGTCAATGCAGACCCTGCTGGATGTCTCGACGCTCCGGGTTCGTGGAATGACCAGAATCCAGCCGACGCAGGCCGGATGGCCGTCGCTGCTGCCGCTCGATTTTCCCGCCGGAACACTTCTGTCTTCGATCACCGGTTCCAATGTCATTGACTGGGTCGAGACGACCGGAACTGAAACGAATCTGCAGTTCACGGTGCGGATGCGGAGTGATGCCGCACCGCAACCGATTGTGATTTCATACGAATTTCCCAGCGTTCCCGGGATGGGAGCCACGCTGACGATTCCCGCGATCCCGCTGATTGCCGGCACGACGGTTCCCCATTCCATCGGACTGACCGGTCCCCCGCTGACAACATTGTCACTGACCAATCGGGCCGGGATGACACTGCTGACCAGTGAAGAATGGCAGGCACTTCCCGAACTGGGGCGTCAACGTCCGGCACTGTCGATTCAAACGAAGTCACCCATGCCGATCAGTCTGGACTTTGTACGGATGAGGTCTTCCCGTTCGGCCGCCGTCACTGAAACACTGCTCGTGCGGCGGGAAACGCTGAACTACTCTGCCGTTGTCAGAATGAACGTGACCGAAGCGCCGACCTTTCGGCATCAGTTCCGACTGGATCCGGCGGTGCATCTGGAAGCGGTGACCACCGGGGTGATGGGGAATGATGGTCCGGTCCGTTTTACCCGTGACGGGGCCTTGATCACACTGTATCTGGCCGGCGGACAACTCGGAGAACGGGTGTTCCATCTGAAAGGGAGTTACCCGGCACTGATTGATCTCTGGAGTCCGGTCCCGTCTCTTCAACCGGTCGAAACGCAGGTCTCAGACAGTGTGCTGACGATCGAAGAAGAAACCGGATGGAATGTGGACCTGGAAGGGGAACAGGGAGTCCTGATTCCGTTGCGGGAGGAAAAGTCGTCCCAGCCGGGATTCCGGGTGATCGGACTGTTCCGGGGAAATGACCGACCACGACGCATTCGAGTCACGGTCCCTCCCCGTGCGATTCAGGCCGAGAGTGTGACGGTGATTCAGACTCCGGCAAACGATGACTGGGAACAGATCTCGACCATTCACTTTGCATCGGTCGAAGCGCCGCTCCGCAAGATCGCAATTCGAATCCCGGGTGACCTTGTGGCGTTGCGTGTTCGTCCGTCGCTGTTTCCGTATTCCATCCAGCCGTACGGAAAGGACACATTGCTGACGGTCCGTGTCCCGGAACGGTATTCGAGCTCCGCCACGCTGACGGTTTCCAGCCGGTTCTCTCCCGACTTCATGGAACGGGTGCAGGCAGAGAATGGTCTGACGAACCCGGTTTCCATTCCACAGATTCAGGTTCTCTCAGCCATCATGACGTCACAGTATGTGCTGACGGAATCCGAATCCCGACTGCAGCTGGGAGGAGCCGTGCGGGTGCCTGCAGGAATTCTCCCAGGCTGGATCCCCGCGGAATGGAGCCGGGATGTTCAGAACGAAACCTTTACCTGCTTTCATCAAAGTCAACCGGCGTTGACGCTGCAGCGTCCGACCCGATCAGAAACCGGACGTCAACCTGTGATCGCGCTGGAAGAAACGCTGCTCTGGCCGGTCGGGTCTCGACGGACACAGGGAATGACGCGCTGGTGGCTGATGCCGAAAGGGATCTCCGACTTCACCTGGAGTCCTCCGGCGGGAGTCAAAGTGGAATCGATCTCTTCCGACTCCGGCGTGCTGGTGACAACGCTGCCAGAGTCTGAAGACCGCACCATCTCGTTGCCGGCCGGGCAGGAGCTTGTGCCGATTCTGATTCACTGGTCCTCACAGGGAACCTCGGGAAAATTTCCATTGCTGCAGGCTCCCTTCGGGCAACCGGAGCACCGGGCTCTGTCCATCGTGACACCGCGCATGTGGAAGGTGACCAGCGGGAATGCGGTCACTCTGGAGACTGCGGATCTGTGGTTGGCCCGAACCGAAGCCCTACTGCAGTGCTGGCATGAAACAGGGCCGGTCTCGGCCTCTGCCGGACTGCTGTCCCGAAATCTGGAGATCTGCCGCAGCCGGCTGAACGAACTGGAACGGTCCGGGACACTGGACGACACTCAACGGGAAGCCGTCCACAAAATGCTGACCCAGTGGCAGGAATCCAACGCCGCAACACCCGGCCACCTGCCCGGCTCAGTCCCGCTGGTGAATATCACGGATGACCTCTTCACCGATGTTCTGACCCAGTCCGCAGATTCCGTTCAGACGCACTGGTTTCGCCCGCCTGATGGAGAAACCTGGACCGGGCAAGTCCAGATGCGCCGTTCCGGAATTCAGTGGCTTGTCCTGACCCGTTCGCTGCTGCTGCTCGTGTGTGCCGGCTGGCTGCTGTACCGTTTCCCGGCGCAGATCGTGGCAATTCGTGAATGGGCGTCACGGCATCCGTTTGCCGTTCTGGCAGGGATCGGGCTGCTCTGGTGGTGCTACTTATCTCCCAGCGCTGTCGGACTGTTGTTGATCCTGATTTCGATCACGTCACTCGCCCGTCAGAACTGGATGCAGCGAAAAATGGCGGAAGACGTGACGTACGTCCCGTAACGACTGCTGTTCCTCTCGAACCAGACCCGGCGATCAGTTCTGTATTCGCCAGACGAGCGTCAACACCAGTGACGAGAAGGCCACCAGATTCAGGCCGGCGAGCATCCAACGCGGCGCCGTGCGCAGACCGGGAACACCCAGTACGGCGCGCAGCGCAATGGGTGTCAGCAGAACCCCGGCAACAAAGCAGAACTCTCCCCCTCTTTTCTGCCCCCTGAATCCTGATCCCTGACCCCTGAATTCTTGTCATTCCTCGCTGGCAGATCTACGAATTGCGATTCCATCCATCAACGTACGCGTCACTGAACAGCAGTTGCAGACGCTCTGCTCGATCGGTTCCGTCACTCGCAACGATCTCAATTGCCTGCCGTAGCAGTGCCATCCGGGGATCGCGGTGCGCTTCGACGGCATTCTCGGATCGGGAAATCCGGTCGAATGCGGCCGCCAGATCCAGCAGGCTGCAACGCAATTCGAGATAATGCCGGTCCAGGACCTGGGAAGCTTTCTGAAGAGACGCCATTGTTTGAACTCCATCAACGTCGGGTAGCAGTCACACCCTGAAGCGTGACACGGTCTGATCCCGCAATACGAAATGTGTGATCGGGGAATCAGTTGACCAGTCGGACAGGCACACCCCGTTCGGCCAGATACTGCTTGGATTCACTGATGGTGTATTCCCCATAGTGAAAGATACTCGCGGCCAGTGCCGCGCTAGCTCCACCTGTCGTGACGGCTTCATAAAGATGCCCTGGATTTCCCGCTCCGCCACTGGCGACGACGGGAATGTTGACCGCACCGGAGATGGCGGCGGTCACTTCCAGGTCAAAGCCGTCCTTGGTTCCGTCGGCGTCCATGCTGGTCAGCACGATTTCTCCGGCTCCGAGTCGCTCCACTTCCCGGGCCCAGGCCACGGCATCGAGTCCTGTCGGTTTACGTCCGCCGTTGATATGCACATCCCAGTACACGCCGGAGGCCGTGGGATACTTCGTGTGAAAACGGCTGGCGAAGCCTCCTTCTGATGGAAGGGGACGTTCGCTGACTCGCAAGGATTCCGGAACTCCCTCCGCGGCCGACAACGCGGCAGGGTCACCGGCTGGCACCCGCTTGGGGTCGAGATTGACGACGATGCACTGACTGCCGAAACGGAGCGCTGCTTCCCGGATGAACTCCGGATTTTTGACAGCGGCGCTGTTGATCGAAACTTTGTCGCAACCGGCATTCAGCAGCTTCCGGATGTCTTCGAGCGACCGGATCCCCCCTCCCACCGTCACCGGCATGAAACAGACTTCACTGGTTCGTGACACGACATCAAGAATGATGTCCCGCTGTTCGTGGCTTGCCGTGATGTCCAGAAAGACGAGTTCGTCAGCTCCTTCTGCTTCATAACGTGCTGCGATATCCACCGGATCCCCGGCATCCCGAAGATTCAAAAAGTTGACCCCCTTCACGACACGTCCCGCGTGAACGTCCAGACAGGGGATGATCCGTTTTGCAAGCATGGGAAACCGTCACCGAAAAAGAGCAGATAGGATTCCTGAAAGTTTAACGCTTTCCTTCCACAAACGGAATTTGACGGATCAGTCGTCGCGAGCGATACTCCACGAACCGTTCATTATTTCAACCGATTCAAAGGATGGATTGTGTTTGACCCCGCTCTGTTCCTGCGTTCCGCAGATGTCCGTGGACTGTATCCCAACCAGATCAACGAAGAACTGGCCTGGTTCACCGGGAAATATCTGGCTCAAAGCCTGAAAGAGCTGCTCAATCAGCCCTCTCCCAAAGTGGTCGTCGGGCGAGACGGCCGAGTCTCCTCTCCGGCCATTTACTCCGCACTCGTGCAGGGACTCGCCAGTGAAGGCGCGATTCCCGTTCCGGTCGGACTGGCCACGACGGACATGATTCAATGGGCCGTCGGAGAAGAACTGGGAGGTGTTCAAGCCGGTCTGATGGTCACGGCCTCACATAATCCTCCGGAATACAACGGGATCAAAGGAGTCGTGAAGAACGCGGCAACCGGTGGGCTCGACATTCTTCGCCCGGCCGATCACCTGGCTCCACGCTATGCCAAAGACGGCGCGAACGGTGATGCTGCCCCGGCCGCATCGGTGTCTTTTGCACAACAGGGACGATACGGCCTGCAGGAAAAATTCGTCGAAGCGGCTCTGTCCCGTTCCAGGCGGATCGCCAAGGCCACCGGAAAAATCGTTCTCGATCCCGGCAACGGTGTGGGTGGCCTGTTCCGCCCGCTGCTGAAAACAGGGCTCGCGGCACGCAAGTCCAAAGTGGAACTGCTGGCGGTTGCAGAGCACATCGACGGCACATTCCCGACCCGGCCGTCGAATCCCGGTCTCCCAGGTGCGGTGAAACTGCTACAGGAAACCGTCGTCGCGGAAGGGGCCGCATTTGGTGCCGCGTTTGACGGCGACGCGGATCGGGTGTTTCTCGTGGATGAATGGGGACAGTTCGTCTCCGGCTCCGTCCTGCTGGCCGCATTGGCCAAGAACCTCGTGGAGAAGAACGGTGGAAAGGGAGCCGTCGTTTATTCCGCCGTTTCTTCCTGGCTGGCCGCGGAAACGGTTCGCAGCGCTGGTGGAACGCCGATCCTGTCCCGCGTCGGACAGGATGCGCTGAAAGTCGCTCTCGTGCAGAAAAATGCCGTCTTTGGCGGCGAGTCGTCGGCCCACTACAACTTCCCTGACACCTACTGTCTCGATTCCGGACTGTTCGCGTTTGTCACGTTCTGGGACATGCTGCTCGAATCCGGGAAAACCTGTTCACAACTGCTGGGTGAACTGCAACCCTGGCCGAACAGTGGTGAAGTCAACCTGCGGGTCGAATGCAGCGACTGGAAATCGATGAGTGCGGAAGTCATTTCGAAAATTCAGGCAGAGTACTCCGCCGAATCAGCGAACGCCTACGTGCTGGACATCGACGGGGTCAGTGTCTTTTCCCCACGTGTTCCGAAGTACAAGACGACGGATGACCTGTTCAAAATCGATAAGAAGAATGACCCCAGCGGAAAAACCTACCGGGAAGTCCAGAAGTATACCCCGGACTGGTGGTTCAACATCCGGGCGTCCAACAATGAGCCACTGCTGAGACTGAACTTCGAATCGGGAAGTGCCACTGAGGTGACTGGTCGAACCTATGCACTCATCTCCCGCATTCGCGAGATCTGCGGAAGCCGGGCGAAAATTCTCGTTCAGGACTGGGGAAACCTGAAGTAATGCAATGATTCCGCATTCCCGGAATCACCTCCTTCGTGAATCGTCACACAACGGGGTCGCTGGACACACGTCCAACGACCTCGTTTTTTTGTGGACCGGGATTTGTGGACTGGGAATGAAGTCTCTTCGACGATGACGGAATTCTCGACCAGGAAAATTTCAAAACTCTTTTGACGGACAAACGGTCAACACTGCAGGAATCTGCTTCGAAATCGTTGGCGCACTGCTCCCCATTTCGACTCGCTTCAAACTGGGCAACTCTTGGAATCCACTTGGTTTTCGCCGACTCAACCGGCAGGAAACCCTCATTCAAACAGTGCCGACTCGGCAAAATGGGGCATCCCTTTGAGTCGATCTTGACGGAATTGGAGTTTTTCCAAAGAATCCCGCCGGCCGGCACCCTCGTGCCGGCTGACCACGACTCGTTTTTCCTGTAGTGTCCGCCTCGGACGAAAGGATCGGCAAGGATGCCGTCTGCATGGCAAACGCAATGCGCCGCACTCTGTCGGCCTGTAATGAGGATCGGCTGCCCCGTTCTCCGGTTTCACGGCGTCTCGGTAACGACATCCTTTCTCTTCCTGCTGGCCAGTTTTCTTCCGGCCACTGCGGCAGAACTCCAAACCCCATTCGATGACGACCTGTCAGAGGATTCCGGGTGGGTGATCCGCGCCCAGAGCCCGACATCGAACTACGGCTCCCCCTACTTTGGCGGGGAAACCGGCGTTGCACCGATTGGTTATAACACCCCGGTCATCCCGGTTCAGCAACCGGGAATGGCACAACCGAGCCCATACATGAATCCGGGAGTTCCGGCTTATCCCGGTGCGATTCAGGATCCATTTGCTGGCGGGGGTGTCGATCCCTACATGATGCAGCAGGGGTTCACTTATCGAGGAATCAACGGCCCGCAGCCCGTCCGTTATGGCTGGCAGGACCGCATTGATCTCACCTATATGCCGGCAGAACACACCACTGCCCCGGCCGGCGGGAACTTTGAGCAGTTTGGAATCGACATCGAGAAAATCTTTACGAAGCCGCTGGGCGCAAACTGGACCTGGGCCATGGGACCACAGTTCAGCTACCGGTCCTGGCAGGGCCCGAATGACTCTCTCGGAGGAAACACGGATCTGCCTGGGGGAGTCTACCGGCTCGGGCTCGACATGATGCTGCGGACACCGACCATGAACGGCTGGACGTTCGAGTTAGGATTTGATCCATCGATCGCCGCCGACCTGCGCAGTTCCATTCACAGTGACGCCTTTCTGTTCGATGCCCACGGTGTGGCATTCGTTCAGCTGAACCCGAAGTGGACCCTCGCCCTCGGAGCGTTGTACTGGGACCGCGTGGATGACATCATCCTGCCGTACGCGGGGGTGATCTGGACCCCGAATGACATCTGGGAATTCCGGCTCGTCTTCCCGAAGCCACGCATCAGCGTCTTCCTGGGAACCCCGATGGGAATCCCCACCTGGGCGTACGTCGGAGCTGAGTACCATGTCGAAGCATATCAGGTGAAGCCGAAATCCTTCCCGCAGGAAACCCGGGTGCAACTCGCCGACTGGCGTGTCGCCGGGGGGCTGAAGTGGGAAACCGGCTGGCTCACAAGCTTCGCGGAAGCCGGTTACATCTTCGATCGGAAAGTGAAGTACAAAAACTACGGCGATAATTTCGATATCGGCGACGGCTTCATGGCCCGCATCGGATTCCGATACTAGGGGGTGTGGACATTTTCACGATGGTCTGGCGGAGAGAAATTCAAAGCACGAAATCCGAAACACATTCGAAGAGTTCCAATTCAAAGCCCTCTGACGGTCTGTCTATTTGGGTAATGGATCTTTGGGAATTGTTTCGAATTTGGTGCTTCGAATTTCGAATTTTCATGGAAAAAGGCCACTTTGATTGTCCACACGCCCTAGCTCGTTTGGTCGATCATGTGGCCGCGCAACGTGCGTTTCACCAGCAAAATCGCTGATGCTCGCGTGTCAGATCGGCCAGATCTCTGATGGGAATGCTGCATTGAAGGGAACGCTGAGAGAGCGGTTCTGCAAAACCTGTCCGAATTTACGCGGCACGCGGATTCTTCAGCAGCCGGACCTCTTCGTCTTCGATAATCTGGTCCCCGGCAAGTCCCTGTTTGCGACTGCGCAGCCGGTTCTTCAAAGCGCGACGCATGGACTGGTGGTAGCCGACCGAAGTGGCAAACATCGTGACGAGATCCATGAATCGGGTGTCCGTCGACAGGTCCGGATCGGTGACTGAAACGTAAGCGTTATATCCGAAGCCGAAGAGGGCCCCGTCAATTTCGCCGATCCGTCGTCCTTCCGTTTCGATCCAGAAATCAGCACCGACGGAGACCCACTTCCGCTTGATGGTGACGTACCACATCCGGGAGCGGCGCTCCTGGAAATAGCAGAACGTGTAGATGGAAGGATAACGGTAACGCAGTTGGTTCTCATGAATATCGGCGAGATAACTCGTTCCGTCGAGAATCCCGGTCAGTGAGATCAGCGGCTTTCCGGCTCCGCAGGAACGATGCAGTTCTGACGTGATCCGTTCTTCCACAGTGCCGACCCAGCGGATTTTCTGCTCGGTTTCCCGGAACAGTTTCAGAACCAGTCGACGTGTTTCGAGATCCCCCGGCCGGAGTTTCATGACCGGGTCATACAGCATCTGTTTATGCAGTCGCTGTGTTTGTGCTTCTGACAGATTGCCGGAAGCTTTGATTTGTCGGCGCAGCGTTTCCTGACGGTGCAGCTGAATCTCTTCCAGTCGTTTCTTCTGTTGATCGGCGTTCGGATTCCAGGCGTCCGTCCGAATGCCGACCAGATGTGTCTGTTCCCATTTCGTGGCGGACTTGTCCTGTTCCGCGACGGTGCCGCAGATGTCCATGTTCACACCAAATTGACGGTCTTCACCGGATTTCAGTCGCTGGAACAGTTCCAGGTTGCTGGGGTGTGCTCCCATGAACACCCACATGTCGACGTAACGTCGGGCTCCCTGCAGTTTCGTTTTTGTCCGGGATGAGAAAAGTGGCATGGTCCGAAGTTTCTGGCAGTTCTCTGGCTTCCCTGTCACCAGCCCGGGAACAATCCTTCAGGCAGACGGCGAGCCAGTCACGGCATCAAGACTCGATCAGACGCTGCTCTACCGGTTCGGAGAGATCAACACAACCGCAATCGTCGCCCGTCCGATTTCAATCAGAATTTCCTCTGGTCGACCGGCAGAAACCGGCGGGTTCGTGACCCAGACGGCAATTCGTTATCCTGCACTCGGAAGCATGACCACGCGGCAATCGGGGCCGATTCGTGGTCGATTCAGGAATTGAGGAACTCTGCACATGACTTTGCCAGCACCGGAATCCACAGACATTGCGACCTTCGGCTCAGGGTGTTTCTGGTGTACCGAAGCGGTGTTCCTGGAACTGGATGGGGTTCAATCCGTCGTCTCAGGATACTCGGGAGGAGCCCGGGAGAACCCGAGTTATCAGGAGGTCTGTACGGGAAAGACCGGGCATGCGGAAGTGATTCAGATCCGGTTCGATCCCGCCCGAATTTCCTTTGACACCCTGCTGGCGGTCTTCTTTCAGACACATGATCCGACGACGATCAATCGTCAGGGGAATGACGTCGGCTCGCAGTACCGCTCTGTGATTTTCTTCCACAACGCTGATCAGCGACAGCGCGCCGAGCAGGCGATTCAGGAGTTGACGGAACAGCAGAAGTTCGATTCTCCCATCGTGACCGAAATCTCACCCCTGATCAACTTCTATCCGGCGGAAGATTTCCACCAGAACTACTTCGCATGTCATGGGCATGAGCCGTACTGCTCGCTGGTGATCCGTCCGAAGGTGGAGAAGTTTCGCACGACGTTTCCGGATCAGCTCAAAAAGCAGCCTTGATCGGTTGAATCAACTGACCGAGGCGTGATCCAGAGATTCGGTTTGAGACGCTTCCTGGTTGGCTGATGACGTTGCCTTGGATGGTGGAGATGAGAACTCCAGCGAGACCAGCTGCGCGGGAGCAGCCTGCTGACGGGGCTTCGGCTCGGGGAGGTCCCGATTTTTCCCCGGACCGATCAATGTCCGCACGGCCGAAGTCATCAGTCCTGATACCGTCCCGAAGGTCGCACTGACGGCGGAGGGTTCATACCCGCAGTGAACCATGCAGTCCTGGCATCGTTCGTTTCCACTGGCCCGGCCATAGGCATCCCAGTCGACGGTTTCCATCAGTTCCTGAAAGCTGTCCGCGTAACCATCCTGCAGGAGATAACACGGTTTCTGCCACCCGAACAGGTTGTACGTCGGATTTCCCCAGGGAGTACATTCCAGCTTCCAGTTCCCTTTCAGGAACTCCATGAACAGTGGGGACTGGTTGAACACCCAGGACTTCTTCGGACGATCCAGAATCTTTCGGAAGAGTCGCATCGTTTCGTCCCGACTCAGGAAGTGTTCCTGGTCCGGGGCTTTCTCATACTGATAACCGGGGGAGAGCATCATCCCTTCGACTCCCATTTCCATCAGGGTGTCGAACATCTCCCGCAGTTTCTCAGGGTCGCTGTTGTTGAAAACGGTCGTGTTCGTGGTGACTCGGAATCCGGCGTCGATCGCTGCGCGAATGGCTTCGATGGCGACGTCATAGACACCGTCACGGCAGACAGCCAGATCATGTTCTTCGCGAGGGCCGTCCAGATGGACAGAGAACGACAGGTACTTCGTGGGGGTGTACTTGTGGAGGTGCTTCTTCAGCAGAATCGCGTTCGTACACAGGTAGATGTACTTCCTGCGTTCCACCAGACCGGCGACGATCTGATCCATTTCAGGATGCAGCAGCGGTTCTCCCCCGGGGATGGAGACCATCGGGGCACCGCATTCGTCCGCGGCTTTCAGGCAGTCTTCAACAGAGAGATGCTGCTTGAGGATCGCCGCGGGGTACTGGATTTTTCCGCATCCGGCGCAGGCGAGATTGCATCGAAAGAGAGGTTCCAGCATCAGGACAAGAGGATACCGTTTCCGCCCGCGCAGTTTCTGCGTCAGAACATAAGAGGCCACAGTCCACATCTGGGAAACGGGAACACCCATGAGCAATCGGCTCCATCCGGTCACAGTCATCATTTCAGCCGTCACGACGCCGGTGAAATCATTCCCCCGACCGCCGCATTCTGCTGGATGTGATAACAGTTTCAGTGAGTTCTGTCAGCCTCGCTTCCCTGATCCTCATGGGATACGCAGGCTGGAAAGACTGGGAAAAATCAACGTCCGATGCTGTTCATCGTGTCATTGATCAGCCCGAGATACCAGCTGGCGATCGTAAAGACCACAAAAATGATGAACAAGGCCACAGTCCCCCAGATCAGCCAGCCCAATGCCACGGTCAGGGCCTGCAGGCTGCGTCGGGCATCCTCTTCAAACTGAGGACTCAACCGATCGAGCGCTTCCGGGACTGTTCCGGACTGTTCGGCGACCAGAACAAACTCCGTGAACTCCACCGGAAACAGGCCGCTTCGTTCAAAGGATTCCGTCAGCGAACTGCCGTCCATGATGTCCGAAATGATCCCTGGCGCGGCTGCGATGAAGACCCCGTTCGACGTTGCCCGCAGACTCGTATCAAGACTCTCTTCGACCTCCATGCCGCTTCCCTGCGTCAGCGCAAACGCCCAGGAAAACCGGGCGATGGCAAACGATCGCAGACAATGCCCCAACACCGGAATTCCCAGCAGGAATTGATGGACCGCCCGTTTGCCGGACAATGAAGCTCCCAGAACCTGATAGAGAATCACGACCGCCGCGACTCCCATTCCCCAGCCCCCGAGCCACAGGAGCGCTCCCCGGGGTCCCAGCAATCCCCATCCGAGAACATCGATTGTCTGACCGGTCGACTCCCCCACCCAGCCCAGGATCAGAATCAAGGCCGCGACGACAAGAATCGCGATGATCAACTGGATCATCGGCATCGTGATCTGGCTGAGAAAATCCCGGCGCAGCCGAAGGTTGCTCTCGTAGTGGACCGCGAGTGATCTCAGAACTTCCGGCAGATTTCCGGTCTTCTCCCCGACTCGCACCATGTCCACGAACAACGGGGGAAACACCTGCGGTCGGGCTTCCAGTGCGCTGGTCAAATCGCTGCCGGATTTCAGTTCCGAGATGACGTCCCGGAGCGCGGACTGCAATGGACCGGATGTCTTGCGGCTGGCAAGTTCAAATGCTTTGAGAATGCTGATGCCGGAATGGAGCGAAACCCCCAGGTTTCGTGACACCATTGCCAGTTGCCCCATCGATGCCGACATGCGTTCTGCCTTTTACGGGTTGTGTGTCTGGAGCCGTTTCAGTTGTTCGCAGTGTGCCGGTGAGGAATGGCCGGGGGTCAGGGGGCAGGGATCAGGATTCAGGGGTCAGAAAAGACTGGGGATGTCCTGTATTTCTGAGCCACTTTCGTCTTCATCGGGATAAACTGGGGACGACTGAAACCGCCCTCGACCAGTTTGGTCGATCCTGTGGCCGCGAAGCACGTCTTTCCCTCAATGAAACATGGGGTTTCCACGAGCCAGGACGTCACAGGCATGACGAAACCGCTCTAATACTTCAAACCATTCTTGCGCAGATGCACCCAGGGGCGTTCTTCCGCATGGCGTGGTCCCAGTGATGCCGACGTGATCTCCATGAGAACGATCGCATGATCGCCGGATTCGAGAATCCCGGTCACCGGTCCTTCGATCCAGCCGAGTGCATCCTTCAGCATCGTCAGTCCCGACGGAGACGTTTCCGTTTCCACACCGTCAAATGCCGGTTCCCCGGGTTCAAATCCTTTTCCAAACTTCCCGAGCAGGCTTTTCTGAGTTTCTCCCAGCTGACTCAGTCCGGCAATCGCTCCCACGGTCAACCAGTCGCGCAGATAGCGTTTCGAGTTGACGGCCACCGTGATCGCCGGAGGTTCGAATCCTGCCTGCTGCACCCAACTGGTCAGCATTCCGGTTTCTTGTCCGTCAGCGCTGCGTGCCGTGAAAATAAACAGTCCGCTGGGAAGACGTCCCAGCATCCCGGAGATCGCGTCGCTCATCAGAATCCCTTAGCTGCATAAAAAGTCGGTCCCGTCTCATTGTGGATTCTCGCATCTCATCCTTCCGCTCCGCCAGTGTTTCCGTCTGTCAGTACGTCGGAATCGCAGGAGATGTGGAGACGTTTTGACGAAGTGGCTGTTCCCCAATGTGAGTCGCCGACTCCTGCTCGCCATGGCCCTCGACACTGTCGGACACGCGTCGGTGTCAGGCGTCGTTTTTCGGCGACGCAGCAGCATTCCGCGAATTCACACAACCGCTGCAACCAGCATTTTTGCCGCCAGCGCATTCCGGATATTCGTCATACTCCCAGGCGACAGCCAAAGGGATGATGCGAAACAGGAACAGACAGGCAGAAAAACTCGACTGTCTGTTTTTCGCGACATAGGTATTTCATGGAGTCTGTAATGCCAGGGCCGGTCACCGAATCGGCCGGTCAGCGCACGACAGAATGAGCTGTCGCTGCACGAAGAATTTCAGGAGTCTTGCGTCATGATCCAGAAAGCCCCCGTTCGCAGTTCCCGTTCTCGCCGTTCGCCTTCCACGGGCGAAATCTCTCGTCGTCGGGAAGAGATTCAGGCACAGTGGTCACTGGAAGAGCGAACAAATCGCCGGCCGACACTGCGTCTCGATCAGGGAGATGCGCGCCTGAATGCTCATCTGCGATTCATTGAATTTCTGGTCGCCACGCAGGCCCCGGCCCCTCGCCGACGCAAATCTTCGTCACGCAACTGATGAATTCATCGATCAGCGAAACCGGCAAAAGCCCACCAATGGTCTGCCGGTTCGTCTCGTCTTTCGCATTCTGGCACGCGCGGCGCGGGCATCAAGGCGGGGCAAACTGCTCTACGAATTGATGCTTTCACAGCAGGTCTGCAGTGCCAGATCTTTCACTCCGCGGAGATCCAGCTTTCCGGTTCCCAGGATGGGAATCGTTTCCACCTGAATGAAACAGTCTGCGGACGGCAGCCAGAGCTTCGGCAGGCCGGTTGCGGCGAGTTCCTTAAGAACCTGTTCGACCGGCAGGCAGAGCCTGGTGTAAAGGACGATCAGCCGTTCTCCCCGATTCTCATCCGGGACCGCCGTGACGACGAGGGTGATCGCCACTTCTTCCTGTTCCGGCGGTTCACAGATCCGCAGGAGTTCCTGCTCGATTCGGATGTGCGGAACCATTTCGCCGCCAATTTTCGAGAAGCGACTCTGACGCCCGGTGATGGTGACAAAGCCATCTTTATCGAGCAGGGCAAAGTCTCCGGTGTTGTACCAGCCGTCACACACGACTTCACTCGTCTTCTCCGGTTCGTTCAGGTAGCCCCGCATCACGTTGGGCCCTTTGATCAGCAGCAGTCCTTCGGCTTCGATGCCGCGATCTTCGAAGGTCTCCGGGTCAACCACTTTGGCGGTGACACCGGGAATCGGACGTCCGACCGTGCCCAGTTTGGTTCCAATCTGTACGAGATCATTCGAACGATGGTCCGGCACATTGACTGCGGCGACAGGGGACAGTTCGGTGGTTCCGTATCCCTCCGTGGGAAGAATCCCGAACTTCTCTTCAAACTCCCGGGCGAGATCAACCGGCAGTTTTTCGGCTCCGACAACAATCAGATCGACGGTCTTGAACTGGTCTTTTTCACAGCGTCGGAGATACATCTTCAGGAAGGTTGGAGTCGCCATCATGATGGTCGCCCGATGATCCTGCACCAGTCCCCCCACGACTTTCGCGTCCAGCGGATTGAAGTGATAGATTCCACGCACCCGATAGCACATCGGCAGCCAGAGACAGGCGGTGTACCCGAAGGAATGGAAGAACGGCAACACTCCCAGCATGCCGTCTTCGAGCTTCAGGTTCAGCAGCTGATCGACGGCATCGATATTCGATCCGACGTTGGCGTGCGAAAGAACGACTCCCTTGGGTTCTCCGGTGGACCCCGAGGTGAAAATGATGGTCAGAGTGTCGTTCTGGGAAATTTTGTGCAGGCCGAGTTGACGTTCCAGCAGTGACGCCGGAGTCAGATAGGTGCCGATCGCTCCGACCAGTTTGTCGAAGGTCGAAACCTTTTCCTTCATGTCTTCCAGGAAGACGAATTCCGCTCCTTTGATATTGTACGGCTTCTTTTCGAGGAATTTGCGGCTCGTCAGAATGTGTTTGATCTGTGCTTTGTCGACACAGTGCTGAATCACTTCTTCCGAAAGCGTGTAGTTCAGATTCACGGCGACCCGGCGATCCAGCGCCAGTGCCATGTTGGTCAGGCAGCCCCCCACCGAAGGGGGGAGCAGAACGCCGACCTGCTGTTCCTGGCTGGAGAAGACTTCCCGCCGTAGCGCTCTGCGAAACGCCAGTGCGGCAATCAGCAGCTTCCCGCCGGTCATGCTGGTCCTGGTGGAATCGACCACCTTCGCATGGGAACGCCCTGCTTTGCAACGGCGGATGAATCGGCGGACAGGAATCAGATCTCGTGATGTCGCTACCATGGTTACGGCCTCCGCGCCAAGCTGCTCGACAGCCTGACGTACTCGTCCAACATTCTCCGGGCGGGTGATCGGTTCACCGAAATGCAGATCGACTGAGCGAAACCATTGGGTCGGCCATCTCCGGAAAACACTTCCTCCGCGCCAGCTCAGTGCGCTGCCCCATACTCCTTGAATATACGCGGGAATGATCGGGATATCCTGCCCTTGCACAATTTTCGCCACCCCGCGCTGGAATGGCTGCAACTGTCCGGTCCGAGTCAGTCCGCCTTCTGCGAAGATGCAGACGGCTTCTCCGTTTTGAAGTGCATCCCGGGCCACCTGAATCGACTTCACGATCTGCGATGGCTTGTCGGTGGCCCGAATCGGGATGACTTTCATCATCCGCCCCAGGTTTCTCAACAGGGGCATTTCTGTGAAGTTGGCGTAAATGATGAATCGCATGAATCGTGGTGAGGCCACACACATCAGCACCCCATCCAGAAACGAGACATGGTTCGAGACAATCAGTGCCGGACCTGTTTCCGGAATGTGATGGCGTCCATGCACCCGGAATCGGTACAGCGTTTTGACGATCAACCACATGGTGAAGCGGAATGTCCAGTCGGGAATCCACCGTAACGAGTAGATCAGGACAGGCAGCGTCAGTCCGCCGCCGATCAGAAAGACCAGATTCGGAGACAACTGCAGTGGAACACTCAGCAGATAGAAGAACGCGATCGAGCAGACAATCATCACATAGGAAATGAAGAAGCTGCCGGCCAGAACCATTCCCCGCTGGCGCGGATCACTCCGGTACTGCAGGAACGCTTCCAGCGGGACGCTGTACAGCCCGGAACTGGCTCCGAGGAAAAACAGTCCCAGGCAGGATCCCCAATAGGCAAACTGTTCCCGGGCGGGGAAGTCAGGGTTCATGGTATTGCCGGCGATGAACACCAGCAGGGAGCTGACGACAACTCCAAACGCCCCATACGGGACAATTCCCAGTTCCACTTTCCCGTCCGACCAGACCCCGGCGAGCAGGCTCCCGGCGCCGACACCGGCAATCAGGATTCCCAGGACGATTCCGGTATCGGTCTTTCCCATCTTCAGAACAGACTCCACGAAGGGAGTGATGTTCTGATGGGCAATCGAGGCGACAAAGAAGAAGAACGCGATCCCGGCGGCAGAACGCATTAACCAGGGATCCCGTCCAATCAACCGCAACGCAGGGAGAATGTCGCTGATCGGATTCCAGGCAAACCGCCGTTCCGTGTCTTCCAGCGGTGGTGATGCCTGAACGAAGTAGCTGCCGATCAGTCCCAGAATTCCCGTTCCCACAAGCACCACTGCAATCGGTCCGATCGGACCCCAGTGACCTGATGCGAAGACCGGATGATACTGTTCGTAAAGAAAGAACCCTGTGATCGAACCGAGACCGACGGCCACGATCGAACCCATTCCCAGAATGCCGTTGGCCTTGGAAAGCAGGCGCGTCGGCAACATTTCGGGAATGCAGCCGAATTTCGCGGGACCAAAGAGCGCGGCCTGGGTTCCCAGCAGAAAGACGACAACAAACAGCATCCAGAGTGTGCCGTACAGCAGGACAAACACCGCCAGCACCATCAGGATCAGTTCGGCAAGTTTGCAGGCAAGGATCACCGTCCGTTTCCTGAAGCGATCGGCCAGCCAGCCGGCGATCGGCATGAACAGCAGAAACGGCAGCGTCAGACAGAGTCCCCCCAGTGAGACCGCGAGGATCGTGCCTTCTTCCGCCCGGGCGCACAACAGCGGTGCTGCCACTGGAACCGTCAGCCAGCGCAGGATGTTATCGTTGAACGTTCCCAGGACATGGGTCAGAACCAGCCCGATGAAACTGGCCGACTTCAAATCCCCAGCGGGTTCAGTCCGTGGATGCGCTGCTGTTTCGAAGGAGGAGGAGTAAACGTCCGACATGGTTGGAAACTATGCGCTTTCAAAATGGATCTGCCGTGTCCTGCATGGCAGGCGGACTCTTTGTCTTCCAGAGAAAACGCGGAGGGCTGGCAGTGGTCGAAGCGGATGCTTCTGACCTTGTCACAATGTGCCTGCAACGGGCCGGGCTTCCGTCTGGACAGCCAGCCTGTCTCTGCATGTCACGACTGTGGTCTTCCTGAAGATCCTTTAGTGGAATGGAGAGACCGACTCAGGTTTTCGGCCTCGCTTCCTCGAATCGCCCAGGTTCGTTCGTGAACGAACATCAAAAACGAACACTGTAAAAACGAACACGGTGTCCCTTCCGAGAACTGTCGGCCACACTCTCAAAATCGGATTTCAATGGCGTGGCACTCACCGACAATCGGGAGGGAATTCAGGATTTCCCTATGATCCCGGGCGAAATCGCGGGGAGATTATCACGCACATCCTTTCGCAAAAAGATGAAACGTCTCCCCAGCTGGGTATTCTCCCGATTTTCGCGGAATTACCCGGTCCCGGGAAGTGTAAAGGTCGCTTCGGAGCGATTTCCCTGAGATTCCCCTGTCATCATCTGCCGCAGGCGGACGGACTCAGCCGCTAGAAAATCGGGCCTGGCATCCACGGACAGAATTCTTCGTCACCGATTCCCTGGGCCTCACTTTTCGTTTTTTGACCGCTGGCGACGGCAATCATCATTTCGAAAATTTCCTGCCCCACTTCTTCGACCGACTTTTCTCCGTCGGAGATGGTTCCGGCGTTCAGATCCATGTCGTCGATCATCCGGTCGTACACCGGCGTATTGGTCGACACTTTGATGGAAGGAACCGGTTTGCAGCCAAAGCAGCTTCCCCGACCGGTCGTGAAGACAACGATGTTCGACCCGCCCGCCACCAGCCCGGTGACACTCGCGGGATCGAATCCGGGAGTATCCATGATGACGAATCCTTTTTCCGTCATCGGTTCGGAGTATTCATAGACGGCAGTGAGCGGGGCGACTCCCCCCTTGGCGATGGCTCCGAGAGACTTTTCGAAAATCGTGGTCAAGCCTCCTTTCTTATTGCCGACGGAGGGATTGTTGTCGATCCGGGCGCCGAACTTGGCAGAATACTCTTCCCACCAGCGGATGCGTTCGATCAATTTCTCTCCCACTTTTCGGGACACGGCCCTCCGGGTGAGAAGATGTTCGCCCCCATAAATTTCGGGAATTTCCGCCAGCGCACTCGTTCCACCGTGTGCGACAAGCAGGTCGCTCGCCACTCCCAGTGCCGGGTTGGCTGTGATGCCGCTGTGCCCGTCGCTGCCGCCGCAATTTGTGCCGAGAATCAGTTCTGAAATGGGAATGGGAACCCGTTTGACGTTGTTTGCCGCAGGCAGCAGTTCTTTCAGTTTTCCGACGGCGTGGTCAACGGTTTTTCTCACTCCGCCCAGTTCCTGAATGTTCATGATCAGAGGGCGCGTTTCAGTGGCCCCGGCGTGATCGAGCGTGACGAGATTGTATTCCTCCGCGAGGAATGACGCCTGACCGGTTTCGCAGCCCAGCCCGAGAATGATGAACGCCCCGATGTTGGCATGCCGGGCGAATCCCCCGAGGGTGCGCGTCAGCATCTGATGGTCAGGCCCGGTATAACGAAATGAACAACCGCTCTTGTGGTTCAGCGCGATCACTCCGTCGATGTTCGGAAACTGTTCCAGCAGTTTCCGGTCAAAGGCATCAACGATGAAATTCGCGGAGGTGGCGGAACAGTTCACCGTCGTGACGACCGCGACATAGTTTCGGGTCGCAGCACGTCCGTCAGCCCGACGATATCCCTGAAAGAAGCGGGGGGCACCAGGCGAGGGGAGCTGTTGAATGGCAGTGCCGAATTCAAAGTCCCGCTCGAGTGCTTCCATGTCGAGATTGTGCGAATGCACCCATTCCCCTGCTGCGATGTCTCGGGTGGCGAAACCGATCGGCTGCCCGAATTTCAGTAACGTCTCTCCTTTCGAGAAGGGGCGAGTCGCCATTTTGTGACCCTGGTCGATCGGTTCCAGAGCGGTTACGACACGGCGGCCGTCAGCAGAGATCCACTGGCTGCCGGCCGGAGCCTGATCACGGGCGACAACGACAGTATCCGCTTCATTCAGCAACAGAAATGGGGAGTGAGGACGCATGGTCATTCAAAGTGGCAGGAGAGTGGTGGGTCGCATCAGGGCAAATGCAGTCCGTTGCCTGATCCTCAGTCGCTCCTCATGACGGTTCCTCGGAACGGAATCAGGGGAGACATCTGGTTGTGCGACAGGATGCCGGTCGGGATTGACCGGCCATTCCACAATTCTATTCGGATTGGCCACGCAGAAGCGATTCCGGATGGTTCGATTCTGAACCTGAGAAAATTGACGGGGGTTAGAGTTTTCTGCCGGATTCCCGCCGTCCTGGCTCCAATAAAAAACTCCGGCGAAGTCCGCACGGGGACTTGCCGGAGTCGAATGATCACTGGACGATGCCGAAGAACGCCAGAGAGGGCGATTCCGCAAACGGAACCTGTCTGCAGTGGTGCGGACGTTCTGACGGGAAACGGGACACCAGCGAGTTGCCATGTCGTGGCGGAAGTCGATTGCTCACCAGAGACAGGGAGAGAATCGATCAGCACACCGTGTGACATGCACCGTATGACGTACACCGTGTGATGGACACTGCACAGGCACGACTGGTGACCGGGTCACGCTCAGATCACACCACCGTGTGTCCGATAGGGAGTCTGCAGGTCCGGCATATCAAGAAACCAGGCCCGTTCCCAGATCTCTGGAACCTGCCGGTAGTTTTCTGACTGATAGATCATCTGGCGGACACGGTCATCCGGGCTGGCGCTCCAGATGGGAATGATGCACCCGGATTGGATGGACAGGGTCGCTGTCATTGCGATCAGCAGGAACAATTTCCGCATCGGTCTCCTCCATGAGTCCGGGATCGCAGGATGCACACCCAGATACTCTCATTTCCTGATCCCGATGATCCGGAAATGCCAGCCTGACTTGTGTCCTGAACAGTGATGGAACCGTGAGAGACGATCTCTCTCAATGCATTTCCACCACCGGGTTGTGTTTCGAGTGGGTCTGTACAAGCCTCCACTCCGCAAAATCACGGAGCGTAGGGGGATGGACTCGAAGGGATCACAGAAGGTGATTCTGAAGCAGGAGGAGCCGGAGGGGCGACCGGAGTGACGGCTGGTGGTGCGGATTCCGTATTCCCGGCATTCTGACGGCGAGCCGCTTCTTCCTGCAGTTGCAGAACGCGTTCTTCCATCTCTTTACCAGGCTTGAACGTCACCACAAACTTTTCCGGAACGTCCACTCGTTCACCGGAACGAGGGTTACGGGCTTTCCGGGCCGCTCTCTTCTTCACCTCAAAGACACCGAAGTTCCGGAGTTCGATTCGAGTCTCCGTGACCAGGGTGTCAATGATTGCTTCAAACGTCTTCTGAACGATTTCCTTCGTTTTGAGCTGCGTCAGGCCACATTCTTCCGAGATCGTTTTGACGATTTCTTTCTTGGTCACGATTGGCCACTCCTGACTGTTTCAGACGTTCGAATTGCTGGTGACTGCGAGAGCAGTCTGGACTCAACTGTAAATCCAACAGCAACTTACTGTCAAGTAGGCAGGCCGGTTTCACCGTGACTTTTGAGAACGGGACATGAGACGAAACTCACTGGTTTCATCGTCATCCCACCTTCGTTAAATGAGTTCAATTCAGAAAAATCGCCAGAAACTCCCCATCTTCCCCGAAAAGTGAGCCTCGCAGCCCGGACTCCACAGGTTTCTGGGCAGTTTGCTGCAACAAAAAGTGGTCGAATGTTCACTTTCTTGTCATGGTCTGAAATTTCCGCCACAGGGGGATTGCGGACACAATTCATCCAACACGGGGACCTGTCAGCGGCACAACTTGCCGCAGCAATGGCAGTTGTGCGGAGTTCACGCCTCAGGCCGTTCTCGTTCTGCCCGGAATGGGCTGCGTACTCTCCGGTCGATCACGAGTGAAGAGACGGAAAATGAGACCGGCCCCAAAGCCAGATGTCTGGTCTAGAGCAGTTTGCTCTACCAGGTGCCCGCGCAGCGCGCGTTTCGATTGATGAAACGCTGTCCTCCGCGTGGCGGGGACGGGGAGATCATTTCGCAAGTTGCTCTAAAGAACTCCAGCCAGTGGGCCACCGGAGGCGGCCAGTTCGTCCACGCGCCGGGTGATGGCCGGATCTTCGATGAGGGGAGGAGCATGATGCGGCTTCACCCGGGCATCGATCACAAGCGAACCGTGACACCCCCAATGTTTGTCCTCGATCGTGGCTCCGATTCCCTGGACATCCACTGCGGGATTGCTTCTTGTGAACGTCGTCCACAGAAAATTGTTGAGCGTTCTGGCTGAGAACTCGGAATCATCGACCAGGACAATCAGCGGCAGGCTGTTAATCGGATCAGCGGATGAGAATCCGTTCGCAAAGCGTTCGGCCATCTGGTCGCGCTGCTCCCGGCATGCCGGGGCCTGAACGACCAGAACCCCAGGCAGCGCGAGTTTCGGCAGTTGGAATCCATCCGGAAGTCGCAGACCAGCAGGAAGTTCGGTCGGCAGCGTACGTCGGATCTTCCCTGACGCTGCGATGACGAGCTTTGAGCCGGAATTCAGGCCGTCCCCGGTGTAGTCCAGGGTGTCGATCGTCGTCCGGGTCTGAAAATGAAGATCAGTCTTCCAGTCGACACGCTGCAGGAGATGCCGGAAAAATCGGAAGATGTCATGGAGATCCAATGCCGGATCATCTTCACCGGCCACAATGAACAGATACTTGGCGAGAGAGAGTTGCCCTTGCCCGAGAATCGCATTGGCCTGCGTCAGAAGTTCCTGCGGACGGCGCGAAGAAGCGTACGGGACATAGCGTTCACTTCCGATGGCGAGCAGTAATGGATGGACCCCTGCTGCATCGACAGCGTGAACTTCCTTCACTCCCGGCAAGACGGACGGAATGGCCGGGCCGGTGATTTCGTGGATGATCTTCCCGAAAGAAGTGTCCTCCTGCGGCGGTCGCCCGACCACGGTGAATGGCCAGATGGCGTCTTGACGATGAAACACCTTGTTGACGGTCAGCACCGGGAAATCATGCCGCAGACTGTAATATCCCAGATGATCCCCGAACGGTCCTTCCGGGAGAAGGTGTGACGGGTCGATGAAGCCGGACAGGCAGAAGTCCGCTTCTGCAATCAGCGGTAAATGCCCTGCCTGCGGAATCAGGCCGATTCTCCGTCCCCCCAATGCCCCGGCAAATGTGAGTTCAGACAGCCCCTCCGGCAACGGCATCACGGCCGACAGAATCAATGCCGGTGTCCCCCCGACAAACACATTGACGGGAAGTCGTTCCCCGCGACGGATCGCCGCAGCATGGTGGACGCCGATTCCCCGATGAATCTGATAATGCAGCCCCACCTGCCGGTTCCGTTCGTAGTCATTTCCGGAGAGTTGCACCCGATACATTCCCAGATTCGATTTCTGCCAGCCGGGGGAATCGGGGTGTTCCGTGTAAACGGCCGGGAGCGTGATGAACGGTCCTCCGTCATTCGGCCAGGAGGTCAGAGCAGGGAGCTGATCAATCTGGGTCTGACATTCCAGAATCGGTCCTCGCGCGACCCGCCTGGGTTGCATGGACCAGGCGGCAGGAAGCGCCCGTGCGGATTGGAATGGATGCTTCAACGCAGACATCGGGTCGATCTTGATATCGACGAGCCGTTTGACCAGTTCCAGCGTGTCCCGAAAGAGAAACCGCGTGCGTGCCTGTGTTCCGAACAGGTTCGAAACCATTGGAAAGGGGGTTCCCTTCACCCGTTCGAAGAACAATGCCGGTCCGCCGGCGAGAAAGACGCGACGCTGAATTTCCGCGGCTTCAAGAAACGGGTCGATCTCATTCGAAATTCGGATCAGGTGCCCATGCCGTTCAAGATCGCGGACACACTCTCGAAGATTGCGATAGCCCATGAGTGCAGTTTCGTTGTGGCAGAAAATCGACGGCGAAAGGAGCGGTGGGAAAGATTCTGTTTGTGATGTGTCAGTGAGACGATCCTCACCACTGCGTGAAAAAGAAGCTCAGACGACCGGAACCCGAAATATGGAAAATTGTCGATGCCTTGAATAAACCTTCAGGAGGTACGAAAATGTTTCTCCATTGGGCACCGTGGAGATGACACATCATGAAGTAGCGCTAACGACCTTCTCCAGAATCGCGAACGATTCCTCTCTGAAGACGGAAATTCCGTTTCCGCAACAGGTCAGGACCGTTCTGCCAGGGAAGCCGCATTCAGGTCCACGGGATTCTCGCGAAATGAGCGAATCGGCTCCCCCATCTCTTCTCTCTCTTCAGACTTTGTGAGTCAGCCTCCTGAGAGGGCACCTTCGTTCCAGATTTCATTTCTCCTCTCTTTTTCTTTTCATCAGAAAAGTGGAAGTCGGGGTGAAGTGGTTTCGGTCCGGCTTCCGCAAGCCAGGATGCAGGATTCGCCAAAGTCTTTAATGGTGACAAACGCTTTTACGAAATCAAACTTCACTGTGACAAATTGACACTGTGACAAATTGAGGTCGACTCACAATGGACGACAGCAAATTGCTTGAATTATATAGGAAATTACGTCAACACCATGAACAGTTGATGCGAAATGCAGATGATATTGATCAGGTTCTGCTTGAACTGGAAACCTGCCTTTCTCATCCGGGTGAGGAGGATCAATCCGCCGGCGAGCTTGGGAATTTTGAGACTTAACAGCAGTTTTGCAAAGCATGTCTGACGTCCTGCCGCGCGGGCACCGGCGCGTCTTCCATCGAAACGCGCGCTGCGCGGGCACATCAGAGACCAAACGGGTCTGGAGCAGCTCATTCCTGAAATGGTTGACTCGTCCAGACCACGTTGCGAGCAGCATTTTCCCTGGTCGAAAACCGCCCCCTGTCCAACATGACGATGGGAGAGCCGCCTGAGTCCACGCCTGTTAGGGGAATCCCTGGTTGTATCAATTCCCGCTTGTGCGTTCCGGGGAAATTGATACAGTGCGATTTGTGCCATGTGGTTCTTTTCTTCATGCTAAGGGCTAGCCTCAATGGTGCAACAAAATCATGCGAATGGAATCGGCGACGGTTACACCCGGATTGCAAGATTGCTAGCGCTTGTTGAATTGCTCAAAAGCGGGCATCCTCGAAATGCCCAGGAACTGGCTGAAGGACTCGGGGTCAGCCGTCGGACAATTTTTCGAGACTTGAGTGCGCTTCAACAAGCTGGCATTCAGGTTCATTACGATACGGCAACGATGCAATACTCGTTGCCCTGGCAGGTCAGTCTGGGGGCTCAAGTGGGGCCGGTCGATGCCTGTGCGATTGCCATTCTTCTCGGTCGGGCCGATACTCCGGAGTTAAAAAGAGCCGCCACGTTCATTGAAGCGGTCCTCATGAATCGTCTTTCCCAGTTCCATCAGCAGCAGATCCGTGATGCGCTGAGCTGGGTGATTCCTCCTGAAGAGGTCCTTTCAGACGCTCAGCAACGGGAGCATCTGGAGAGGCTGTTTTTCTGCTATCACAATCGACAGAAAGCCCGGATTGCCTATCGTGTCACGGATGAGCGTGTCACTGATGAGCGGGATCGAGGAACTCTGCTGAGCCCGTCTCAACTTGTCGTCTCGAATACGACAAGCCAGGCGGAATATCTGATTGTGGGCTATTCGTCTTATCACCGGGAAGCCATCGGAGTCCCGTTGAATCGCATCCAGTCTTCGGTGATGACTGAAGAACTCTTTGAATTGAATGAGCGACGAATCCGGGTCTGGCGGCAGGAATAGACCCGTTTCAAGTCAACGGCTCTCATGCCTCTGTGATTCCGCCTGCGTAACACCGATCTTTGCGGTCAAAACCCGCCGCTCACATGCCGGTGCGGTTCATGCCAGTGCAGTCCATGTGGACCCGTCGCGTCTGAAGAGACACCGGCCAGCCCATTCATGAACAAACGGTTCAGCAGCTTTTCGCGACATCCGCATGCCATTCCTGCAGAGATTGAACCTGCGGGGCCGGATTGCGGTGCATGTATTCAATGGCCTGCACCATGGCATGGCACCCCGGCAATGTCGTGACGCACGGGACACCGTAACTCACAGCAGTCGAGCGAATCCGACCTTCTTCCGTCCGGCTGCCGCGTCCGCTCGGGGTATTGAAGATGAACTGCACTTCGCCGTTGACCATGAAGTCGATCAGGTTGGGGCGTCCCTCCTGCACCTTCTTCACCGTTTCCACTTCGATTCCGGCGTCCGTAAACACCTTGGCGGTTCCGGCCGTCGACAGGATGCGGAACCCAAGTTCTTTCAGCTTGCGGGCCGGCTCGATCATGGAAGTCTTATGAGCCCCGGCCATGCTGATGAACACGGTCCCTGTATGCGGGAACTCGATTCCGGCGGCAATCTGGCTTTTCGCGAACGCTGCGGCGAAATCATGATCGATTCCCATCACTTCCCCGGTGGACCGCATTTCCGGCCCGAGAATGATGTCGACCCCGGAGAAACGGGCGAACGGCAGAACACTTTCTTTGACCGAAATATGCTGCGGCCAGATCTCGGCAGTCTGCCCCTGTTGCTTCAGAGACACTCCGGCCATGATCTTCGCCGCCATCCCGGCCAATGGCAGTCCGGTGGCCTTGGAGACGAACGGGCTGGTCCGCGATGCTCGAGGATTCACTTCGAGCATGTAGACATCATAGTTCGTGTCGGTCTTTTTGACGGCGAACTGGATGTTCATCAGCCCGAAGACCTTCAACTCCTTCGCGAGGGCATACGTCGCGTTCTTGATCTCCTGAATCACGGATTCCGGAAGTGTGTACGGTGGCAGCGCACAGGCGGAATCTCCGGAGTGAACACCGGCTTCTTCGATATGTTCCATGACGCCGCCGACCAGCGTGGTCTCGCCGTCGCTGATCGCGTCGACGTCCACTTCGATCGCATCCTGCAGAAACTTGTCGATCAGCACCGGATGATCCGGAGACGCATCGACCGCCTCGGTCATGTAACGGGCAAGCTGTGCTTCATCATGGCAGATTTCCATCGCCCGGCCTCCCAGCACATAACTGGGACGAACCAGAACGGGATAACCGATCCGGGCGGCACTCGCCCGGGCACCGGCGCTGTCAGTGGCGATGCCGTTCGGGGGTTGACGCAGGTTCAGCTTTTCCAGAATCGCCTGGAATCGTTCCCGGTCTTCAGCGGCGTCGATGGAGTCCGGGCTCGTTCCGATGATCGGAACCCCGGCCGCTTCCAGTCCCCGTGCCAGATTCAACGGAGTCTGTCCGCCAAACTGCACGATGACACCGTCCGGGTTGATCCTGTCGCAGACGTTCAGCACATCTTCCGTCGTCAGCGGCTCGAAGAACAGCAGGTCTGATGTGTCGTAATCGGTTGAAACCGTTTCCGGGTTCGAATTGATCATCACGCTTTCGATTCCCAGCTCCCGCATCGCCATCGAGGCGTGACAGCAACAGTAATCGAACTCAATCCCCTGGCCGATCCGGTTGGGACCGCCTCCGAGAATCACAATTCGTTTCTTGTCTCCGTGCGGTGGAGCTTCGTCTTCCGATTCATACGTGCTGTAGTAATACGGAGTGTACGCCTCGAATTCAGCGGCACAGGTATCGACCTGTTTGAAGGTCGCGACGATTCCGAGTTTCTTGCGGTACGAGCGCACATCCATTTCGGTGGAGTGCCACCACCAGGCCAGCTGCTTGTCGGAGAACCCGTTCCGCTTGGCCGTCCAGATCAGGTCACGGCTGACATCTTCCAGCCGGGTGAAACTGCGGATCTCATCTTCCAGCGTCACGATGTCCCGCAACTGCCGCAGGAACCAGGGATCGATCGAGGTCAGCGCATGAATCTCGTCGAGCGAAATCTCGGACTTGAGTGCATAGCGGAGATAGAACATCCGCTCGGCATTCGGAATCGAGAGTTTGCTGCGGATCGCTTCAATCGCCGGTTGCTGCGGAGTTCCCCACAGGTCTTTCTTTCCCCCACCCAGTCCGAACTGGCCGATCTCCAGACCGCGAATCGCCTTCTGCAGCGACTCTTTGAAGGTCCGGCCGATCGCCATCGTTTCCCCGACCGATTTCATCTGCACGGTCAGTGTCGGATCGGCGTCCGGAAACTTTTCGAATGTCCAGCGGGGGAACTTGGTGACGACATAGTCGATCGTCGGTTCAAAGCAGGCGAGCGTTTCCCGGGTGATATCGTTCGGAATTTCGTCGAGCCGGTATCCGACCGCGAGCTTCGCGGCGATCTTCGCAATCGGGAACCCGGTCGCTTTCGAGGCCAGTGCACTGGAGCGGCTGACTCGGGGATTCATCTCGATCACGACCATCCGGCCGTCTTTCGGGTTCACCGCAAACTGGACGTTCGAGCCGCCGGTCTCCACGCCGATTTCGCGAATGCACGCAAACGTGGCGTCTCGCATCCGCTGATATTCTTTGTCCGTCAGCGTCTGGATTGGAGCGACGGTGATGGAATCTCCGGTGTGGACACCCATCGGATCAAAGTTTTCGATGGAGCAGATGATCACGCAGTTGTCCGCGCAATCCCGCATCACTTCCATCTCGTACTCTTTCCACCCGAGAACCGACTCTTCGAGCAGGACTTCGTTGATGGGGGAAAGCTTCAGGCCGTTTCGGACCCGCTCTTCGAACTCTTCCTTATTGTAGGCAATCCCCCCCCCCTGGCCCCCCAGGGTATAACTGGGACGAATGATGATCGGCAGGCCGATTTCCCGCAGAGCGTCCCGGGCATCCTTCATGTTCCGGACGACGAACGATCGGGGCACGTCGAGCCCGATCTTGATCATCGCTTCCTTGAAGGAATCGCGCCCTTCCGCCTTGGCGATGACTTCCGCCCGGGCGCCGATCATTTCAATGCCGAGCTGATCGAGAATTCCGCGGCGGTGCAGGTCCATTGCCGTATTGAGAGCGGTCTGTCCCCCGAGCGTCGGCAGCAGGGCGTCCGGCTTTTCCCGTTCCAGAATTTTGGCAACGTACTGCCAGGTAATGGGTTCGATGTAGGTCCGATCCGCAGTCTGGGGATCGGTCATAATGGTCGCCGGGTTGGAGTTCACCAGAACGACTTCATAACCCTCATCACGGAGAGCCTTGCAGGCCTGCGTTCCCGAATAATCGAATTCACACGCCTGGCCAATCACAATGGGACCAGCACCGATAATCAAGATTTTCTGCAGATCGTCACGTCGTGGCACGGGTGCGCAAGTCCTTACTGATACGTCTATTGGATCGCTCGCTCCACTGGGCAGACCTTCACCCCGGAACGTCTTTCCTCAATGCTGCCGGGGGGCGAACAATCCCCGGTCCTGATCGTCGCGACGCGCGCAGAAAGCGCGCAAATTTCTCCAAAGCTATCAAGCTGGAGCGTCGATTCAAGCCACTGGGGGCTGATTTCACGAACCGTCATCTCAGTTCGACGATTCTCTCCCCTTTTTGGCCGATTTCCAGCCTTCCGGAATTCGAGAAGGGAACCCCGTCAATCAGGCATCACTTCTGCCCGCATCGATCAGCCATTTCGAATTCAACGGAGAACGCCTGGCCCCGTGGCCCCGGAACGTGTGCGGACATTCAAAAGAAAACCGGGCGAAATCCATCGGAATTTCGCCCGGCCGGTCTTTGTAAACAGATCCGCTGTACTGCTGGATCAGACTTCCAGAATCAGTCGAGTCGGCTGCTCGATGGTTTCCTTAATCCGCTTCAGGAAGGAAACGGCTTCCCGGCCATCCACGACGCGGTGATCGTAGGTCAGCGCGATGTACATCATCGGGCGAACGACGACTTCGCCGTTGACAGCGATCGGCCGGTCAAAAATCCCGTGCATCCCGAGTACCCCGCTTTGAGGCGGGTTGACGATCGGCGTAGACAGCAGGGACCCGTAGACACCGCCGTTGGTGATCGTGAAGGTTCCCCCTTCCAGTTCATCCAGTCCGATCTTGTTTTCTTTGGCTTTCTGCCCGAACGCGGCAATGGCCAGTTCGATTTCAGCAAAGCTCATTCGTTCAGCATTCCGCAGAACTGGAACGACGAGCCCCTTCCCACCGCCGACAGCGACACCAATGTCGCAGTAATTGCGGTAGATCAGTTCGTTTCCTTCGATCTGGGCACCAACCTGCGGGTACAGGTTCAGCGCGTCGACGACGGCCCGGACGAAGAAGGACATGAAGCCCAGCTTGATTCCGTACTTCTTCTGGAACGAGTCCTGATAGGTTTCACGGAGTTGTTTGACCCCGGACATGTCCACTTCGTTGAACGTCGTCAACAAGGCGGCATTGTGCTGGGCTTCGACGAGTCGCCTGGCGATCGTCTGACGAATCGGGGACATCGGCTTCCGCATCTCTTCGCGTCCGGCGATTTCCGTGCGGACAGCGGGAGCGGAGGCCACCGTCAGGCTGCGTTGAACGTCTTCTTTCAAAACGCGACCACCAGGACCGGATCCCGAAACACTTCCCGGATTGATCTGATTCTGGCCGGCGACGCGGGCCGCGGCGGGCATGACATGTCCGGCAGTGGGAGCACTGGACGGAGCGGCGGTCGCTGGGGCACTCGCGGCGGGCTTGTCAGCCGGAGCGGCGGCCGAGCCGGTTCCCCCCGGTTTCTCGCCGGGTTCAAACAGGGCAATCACGTCTCCCACCGCAGCGGCTTCTCCCGCTTTCTTGGTGATGGATTTCAGGATGCCGGCCGCCGGAGCAGGCACATCGAACGTGGCCTTGTCCGTTTCCAGACCTGCCAGGTTGGTGTCGGCCTCAACCCAGGTTCCCTCTTTGACGTACCACTCGCCGATAAAGACTTCGCTGATCGATTCCCCGACGGAGGGGACTTTGATTTCCACGGACATCGTGTTGTGACCTTGACTGTCTCTTGGGCCTGCTCTTGGACCTGACCGTCGCGGACCGTGAGGAAGAACCCGGTCCGGGCTGATCGATGGTGAACTCTTCCATCGGATCATAGTTACCTGAGCCGGTCGGGGGCAGGTCTCTCTACGGGATTTTCTCGTTCCCGGAGATTCTTTCCCACCCCCGGCAAAGACTGCCGCTCTCGGCAGTTGCGAGTCATTCCCCGACTGTCTTGCAGTGCTTTGCCGAATTCCGTCAGTTTTGGCTCTGGGACTCCCCTCTTACTGACGGGGGCGGTTTCTCCACGGTCTGAAATGCAGACGCCTTGGACAGGATGTTCTCCCGACCAAGGCGTTGCGTCCGATTCCGATTGCTCCACCGAGAATCAGATCAATTGTCGAGCAGTCTCGCCGGAGGAACCTGAGACGCGATTTTCTGGAACGCTGACAACAGCTGTTCTTCCATTTCTTCGGTCGATGCTCCTCCGGACACGCTGATGAATTCCCCCCCTCCCATCCAGGCAATCGCTTTCAGCAGCTCACGATCGGCATCGGCTCCCACCGCCATGGTGTTGATGATGTAGCCTTTCTGCACGGCGTTGTAGGCTTGTGCCAGCACGTGCCGCGCCTGCGAGGCGTTGGTCGTGTAGTCGGCATTTCCATCACCGTCATAATCGAAGAGTTTGTTCCAGTTCCAACCGCTCGGCAGGCTCGACGAGGATCCGCTGTCCATCACGTTGCTGTTTCCGTCGGTCATCAGCAGGATCGTCGGCACGGCTGCCGACCTGGCGTAACCATCGAGCAGCGTGACGGCGCTCTTTAGTCCCCCCCCCATGTTGGTCGACGGGGAATAGTAGTTCGCCTGCTTGAACTTCATCAGGTTGTCGACCGCTGTGTAATTGTCGGTCAGCGGCTTCGAGCGGATGTCCACGAACGGAACCGCCGGGTCATAGCTGACCTGATAGTCTTCGATCCGGTGGTTCGTGTCATAACTCACCATGCCAATCCTGTCGTCGAAGGACAGCGTCCGCAGGAAGTCACACAGGAGGGAATGCCCGATTTTGATCGAACTGAATGGGTAGTGTCGGGATTTGCCAAGTCGCGGAGTCTGCGAACCGGCACTCTTCTCGGCCAGGATGTAGTTGGCGAAAGTCAGTCCACCGAACTTTTCCCGGTGTCCCCGACTTTGCAGCTCCGTGTTGTTTCGACAGTGAGTGAAAAACTCACCCCAGGAACCGGATGGGAATGGGTAACTTCCCAGGCCAAACAGGCTGATCAGGTTGGCATCCGTGTCACTGAATGAATGGGTCACCGTCTGTGAGCCGCTTGTTCGCTTCACGGTGACATCAACCGTACGAATGTCACGAGAGCCGGTCACCGTTCGTGATGTGGTACTACCGGTATATGTAAAGTTCTGCGTACTGCCGTTTGTATAAGTAAGTTTCACCGCAGTAATCGCGGTGTTACACGTGACCACGCATTTGTCGAACTGAAATTCACAGGTCGCGGTCGTGCTGTTCACCGTTTGACTGGTGAACTTGGCAAATCTTGGCTGGAAGGTCAGGCTGCCCGTATTCGTCGGCTGCAGGTCTTCCCAGAGTTTTTGAAGATTGTCGATGATCTGCTGATCCACCAGACGAGTGGCCCCTTCTGCCTGAAAGAAGCTGTCGAAGTTCATGGACCGCGAGAAATCGTGGACAATGACCAGATCGCGTGCCGAGACGAAGGCCGTGGCTTCCGTTTGCACCGTCGCGAACTTCGTCCCGATCACTCCGGCGAAGAACAACTTGAGTTTTCCATCCTGGGCAGACGCATCCTCCTGATTTCGTCGTGCCACGACACGAACGCAGTTGGAGACGCCTGCATTCCAGTTTGTCGACCATGTCTGTGTGTTGGGGTCATACTGTCGCTGACCGAACGTGACGTCGGCATTGGGATCAACATAAACACCACTGAGCTGGGCGACATGGGCCGCAACCAGACGGGCTTGCGCCCTGGCGTAGGCCGTCGGATCGGCGGTGCCGATCGGAGCACTGCGAATCGCCCGCGTAATCTCCTGCCCGGCGGCGAGAGCGGCCGCATCCACCGCATTCTGCATCCGGCTTTTCTGAATCTGGATGTAGCCGACGTCGACGCTGAGCGCGACTGCGGCCATCAGCCCCACCAGGCAGATGCAGGTCATCATCATGACGCTGCCTCGTCGCTCTGGAAGCCTCAGTGAAGACGGACGGAATCGATGAAGGAGTTTTTTGATCTGAAACATAGTATTGACCTTGTCAATCATTTCCCGAATACGGAACTCGCGGACTCTGGCCTGTCGCCATCAGAGCGGGCCGTGCTGGAATTCGATCGATCAACCGGTCTCCCTGGTTGCCCTTGAGGATGCGAGATGTGAATTCAATGTTCTCATGAAGAACGTCTGCCGGACGCCGTGTCAGCTGGCGAGTGTCGACCGACCTGCCCGAAAGACGGCAGAGACTCGCAGAGTCTTTCCCTGGAGCTGCCGCGCCGGCAGGAGTGCCACTTTTTCGTATGGCACGCTGACCGTCACGCGAAAATAGGCGAGTGAGTTATTCGCATTGGACAGGTCAAACGTCTGTCCGCTGTTGTCTCCCTCGGCGTGAGTGATCGTGATTGTCAGGTCGTTGGCATTGATCCCGCCTGCCACAAGCATGTTTCGGACGTCGGCGATGATCTTCTGGTTCAACGTCCAGCCGACAGGCACCTGTCCACGCAATTCGCTCGCCGCGGCCCGGCCTCCTTCTCGAACCGCCATCGAGAGTCGTTGCGACACATCCAGCGCCCGGGACATTTCAATCAGCCCCAGGAGCAAGATCAGGAACAACGGAGCCGTGACGGCGAATTCCACCGTCGCCGTGCCCCGACGAAGACCGCTGGATGTCTGATCCGCAGGGTGACGCAGGTCACGATTCGATCGTGTTTTCAGAGAGACTTGCATAGCCGCAGGCCTTTGCCCTTTCACTCGTGTCGCATTACGGATTGTGCCCGCAATGTCACATTTTTCACCCAGAACGGAGGCAACAGGGCCACACTGTTGTAGGGGACGGAAATCCGCACAATGAACAGCTGGCTCGACCCGGCCGTGTTCAGTTCGATGTTTTGCAAGGTGTTGTAATTGATGGTTTTGGGATCCACGTTCGTTGTGTCGAACACCCCCCCATCCTTGACCGCGACTGTCGCCTGAGCCGTCCGGAACGCGGCCGTGAGGATCTCTTTCGCCTTGGTCTCCACCTGCGAGGTCGTCACCCCGGTGACAGATCCATATCGGGCTGCCCGTTGAGCGGCGGCATTCATCACCCCCTGCACCATGTAGGTGTGACCGAACTCCATGATCCCGGTGAGAAACACCCCGAAGACCGAAGCCACAATGGCGTTTTCCACCAGCACGGTGCCGCTGCGGCGCTGGGAAGCCTGAGAGGGTTTTCGATGGAATGGTCGGTAAATCATGAAACTCTTCTCTTTCGCGGAATCAAACGCATCCGCACGCTGCAGAACCGTAGTTCTCGTTTGCAGTGGAATTCTGGAGAAGTTCTGGAAAATTCATGGAATGACGCATTTCGGAATCACCCAGGACCATCGTGGAGTTTCTGCAACGCTCCGAAACGGCGACAACCGGACCGACAATTCGGGAATTCGCGAGAATCGGCAAAGACGCTACGATCATTGCACCAGCGACTCCGTCAGTTGCTAGAATGTCCGGGAGCGAGTCCTGACAACCTGTTGAAAAGCATCCATCGTGACGAATTGGGGTGCCACTGGTTCGGATACCCCGGCGTCTCGTCCGCCAGTGTTTGACGCGGCCTTCCCGTTCGGTACTGGCAGGCAAGCTGCCAGTGGCACACTTCTTCAACAGGCTGCTCACCGGATCGGCCGACAATCCGATCCGGTTGTGAGAGGCATTATGTTGTCTGCCAGGACACGCTTCCGGACGATTCCCGTTGAGTCCCACCGATTCGAGGAACTGTCAGATGCGAGTCCGTCTGCTGCTGATCGTGGCCTGCCTGGGATGTGGAACAACCGCTCTGGCTGAGACGGTTGACGAAGTCCGGTCGCTGCTCCTCCAGGGACGCTACGAAGACTGCATTCGTACGGCACAGGACGCCCTGAACAGCAATCGGGACGTCGAAAATTTCGCCACGCTCAAAGCACAGGCGGAGTGCCTGACCGGCAAGTATGAGGCCGCTTACGACACTCTGCTGTCAGCTCTCACGCAACAGCCGACCAGCCTCCGACTCCGCTGGCAGCTGGTCACGGTCGCTCCATATGCGCACCATGAACAGGAAGTCCCGCTCCGGCAGCTGGAATGCCATCAGCTGATCCGTTCCCAGTCCTGGCGTTATTCACAAAAGGCGGAAGACCTCGTCGTGCTCGCCGAGATTGTGATGAAGGAGGGGGCTGATCCCCGACAGGTTCAGACGACGTTATTGAAAAGAGCCCAGTCACTGCACCCGGACAGCCGTGTTCCCGTGCTCGCCATGGGACGGCTGGCACTCGAGAAACGGGATCTGGCACTGGCCGCTGAACATTTCCGCAAGGGACTGGAGAAACATCCGGCCGACCCGGAATTCCTGTATGGACTCGCCTGTGCCCTGGAGGAGTCCTCACCCCAGGAATCGCAGCGTCTGCTGCAGCAGTTGTTGCAGATCAACCCCCGGCAAGTGGACGTCCTTCTCATGCAGGCGGAACGTCTGATCGACGCCGAGCGATATCAAGACGCCACGTCGGCACTCGATTCCATCCTGCAGATCAATCCCCGGCAACCGGTCGCTCTGGCGTATCAGTCCGCACTCGCGTTTTTGAAGGATGATCTCAAACAGTTTGAAGAACGGCGCAATCTGGCCCTGTCGACCTGGAAAGCGAATCCGGAAGTGGATCATCAACTGGGACGCAAGCTGTCCCAGAAGTACCGTTTCGTCGACGGTGCTGCGGCTCAACGTCGGGCACTCACTCTTCAGCCGGATTTTCTCCCGGCCATGCGGCAACTGGCGCAGGATCTTCTGCGGCTCGGTCAGGAAGAGGAAGGCTGGGAACTGGCCCATGCGGCCTTCGAAAAGGATCAGTACGATGTTTCGACCTATAACCTCGTGACATTACATGACGAGTTGAACCGGTACACTGTGATCGAGTTACCAGGCTGGCGAATCCGGATGGAGAAGCAGGAAGCAGAACTGTATGGCCAGCGCGTCGTCAACCTGCTGACGGAAGCCCGAGAAAGACTCTGCAGGAATTATGAACTGGAACTGCAGCAGACGATCTTTGTCGAGATCTTCCCGAACCCCGGAGACTTTGCCGTCCGGACATTTGGAATGCCGGGAGCAGGCGGGTATCTCGGCGTCTGTTTCGGAGATGTCGTGACCGCCCTGAGTCCCGCGGCCCGGGAGTCGAGTCCCGTCAACTGGGAATCTGTGCTCTGGCATGAAATGGCGCATGTCATCACGCTCAACAAGACACACAACCGGATGCCGCGCTGGCTGAGCGAAGGGATCTCCGTCTACGAAGAACGCCAGCGGGATTCACGCTGGGGTGAGAGAATGACGCCCGCCTATCGGGACTGCATTCTCAATGGGAAGATGACTCCCATCAGTCGCATGAGCGAAGCCTTTCTGCCCCCCGGAAATTCCTGCGGGATCATGTTCGCCTACTATCAGAGTTCTCTCGTTGTCGAATACATCGTCGAGATTTATGGCCATCCGGCGTTGATTGCGATTCTCGATGATCTGGGAGTCGGAATGCCGATCAATGACGCCATCGAACGCCATACGACAGCCCTTCCGGAACTGGAAGATGAGTTCACCAGAGCGATGACGCTGAAGGCTCAGTATTACGGCTGGTATGTCGACTGGTCCCCCGTGAAGCTGGAACGATTCACCTCTCAGCCTGATCCCACACAGGCGATTCTGGATTGGGCGGAACAGAATCCCCGTCACTACACCGGGCTGAAATCCGGTGCCCAGATTCTGTTGCGAATGGGAAAGAAAGAGCAGGCGCGGGAACTTCTGGAGCAGGCGGTTTCGGTTTACGCACTGGAATCCGGTGCGGAGAGTGCGCTGGCTCTCCTGTCTCAACTGCAAAGAGAGTCCGGAGACCATGACGCAGAGCGGGTAACATTACGGCAATGGACGGAAGTCGATGATGACGCCGCGACCGGATTGGCACGACTGATTGAACTCGAAGTTCAGCAAGAGAACTGGCTGGAAGTGATCGAGCAGGCCGAGCGACTTCTGGAAATCAAGCCGTTGATTCCCACGCCTTACCTGGCACTGGCCACGGCTGCGGAGAATCTGACGACTCCGGAGATTGCCATTCCCGCTCTGCGAACATTATTAAAACTTCCCGTCAGTGACGCCGCGGGACTGCATTACCGGCTTGCCCGGCAGTTCAATGAAACCGGCGAGCAGGACGACGCCAGACGGCAGACGCTGCAGGCGCTGGAATTCGCGCCCCGTTACCGCGCAGCGTTGGAACTGCTGCTGAAACTGACTGCCGGCGCAGGGGAAGCGAACGCTGACCAGAATGTTGAAGCGACGCCAGTTACTCCAGGTCAGTAACCACACGGGCCGCCATCGGCATTCTGCGTCCGGTTCCAAACGCCACCGGGGAGAGTTTCACGCCGGGGGGCATCTGCCGGCGTTTGAATTCGTTTCGGTCCAGTCGCGTGACGACCCAGCGGACAACCTCTTCCGGAAAGTGCTGCGCAAGTTCCTCTGGAGAATCCTGGCGATCGATCAATCCTTGCAGAATTCCGTCAAGGACCGGATACGGCGGAAGCGTATCCTGATCAAACTGATTCGGTGCGAGTTCGGCACTCGGCGCTTTTGTCAGAACGCTTTCAGGAATGATTTCTTTTCCAGCCTGCTGGTTGACCAGTCTCGACAGGGCGTAAACGTCTCCTTTGTACAGGTCGCTGAGCACGGCAAACCCGCCGCACATATCTCCGTACAGCGTGCAGTACCCGACGGCCAGTTCACTTTTGTTGCCGGTGGTCAGGGCCAGCCAGTTTCGACGGTTACTGCGGGTCATCACAATCGCCCCGCGAATCCGCGCCTGCAGATTCTGATCGGCCAGGCCCCCCGGTTGACTGGACAAGTCGTCCTCCAGGACCGGCAGCGATTCGTAGGCCCGATGAATCTCGTCGATCGGGATGATCGCCCAGTCCATTCCCAGCCGTTCCGCCAGAACTCGGGCATCGTCCAGACTATGATCGCTGCTGTAGCGACTGGGCATCAGCAGTCCATGAACCCGGTCCGGCCCGATCGCTCGCGCGGCGATGCAGGCGACCAGGGCACTGTCGATTCCACCGGACAGTCCCAGCACGACGTTGGTGAAGCCGCTCTTCCGCAGATAATCCTGCAGGCCGAGTGTCAGGGCGTCGAGGAGTTCTTCTTCCCGCGTCGGTTCCGAATGTGAAATGGGGTTGGGAGGATCAGCCAGGTCGATGACCTGCAGATCTTCCCGAAATCCCGCTCCGGTCAACAGGAGATTTCCGTCTCCATCCAGGAGGAAACTGTTGCCGTCGAAGAGGAGGTCATCGTTCCCGCCGACCTGATTCACAAAGAGGAATGGTTTGCGATGGCGTGCGACATGGCGCCGGAGCAGCGCCTGACGCCGCTGTGACTTACCAGATTCAAACGGACTGGCCGACAGATTGATCAACAGATCCACTCCTTGTCGAGCGAGTTCCGCGACCGGGTCCGGTGTGGCTTCGGGAAAGTAGTGATAGGCGGTTTCCGGCTCACCCCACCAGGCGTCCTCGCAGATGTGGACACCCAGTCTCCAGCCATTGAAGTTCACCACCTCGGGGGTCGGGCCGGGAACGAAGTAGCGCTTCTCGTCAAAGACATCGTAATTCGGAAGCAGTGACTTCAGCACCGTTCGGGCAATCACTCCGCCGGCTAAAAGACTCGCCGCATTCACCGTCGCGCCGGAAAAATCGGGATGACGTCCCGGATGCCCAACCAGAATGGCAAACCGGTCCGTCGTTCGTTCCGCCAGGATTCGAACCGCTTTCAGGCAAGCGTCGACGAAGCCGCCCCGCAGCAGGAGGTCACGCGGGGGATACCCGCAGATCGCCAGTTCCGGAACGACCAGTAATTGAGCACCGGCAACAACAGCCTGATCCGCCGACTGCTGAAGCTTACGGAGATTTCCTGCGAGATCTCCCACCGTCGGGTTCAATTGGGCGAATGCGATCTTCATTCGTCAGAAACGTCACTCAGCAGAGACGACCATGCTGCCGCGAACGGCCTGAGCAGGATCACGGGGATGAGATCCCCGTTCCTTCTGAGAACGCACCAGGGCAAAGTCGTCAGACCACAAAATCAGGGAACGCCAGCGTCCCGGAAATCATAGAGGATTTGCCCTGCGATTGCTCACTTATGAAGAATCAGTTTGCCACTCTTGGTCAGACGCAGCCGGTAGAACTCTTCTCCATGCTTGATGGAGACTTCTCGAGCCCCTTTGAAGAGATCCACAGAGTTCATCTGAGGAATCGGGCTGGTGGGAAGTGGGGGAAACGCCTGAGTTGTTCCGGACGGAGCAGCATCAGAGGTGAGCGTTGTATCGGGCACTGGAAAGATCCTCATGCAAAATGACCACATTGACGGCGAACAGACCAGGACGGCCCTCTCCGCCAGAAAATGGCGAAGCCTGGTCTGTCAAATCGGGCGAGCCGGCACGGGAATCCCCCGGAGTGGCGGGCTGCATGAATGCAGGATATGAAATTGAGACTCAATGTCAACTTCAATCTCCAATTTTCGGACACAATGACACGCTCTTTGCCCCCCTGAAAGTCACTCGCCAAATCCCCTCCCCCTCTTTTCTGACTCCTGACTCCTGATCCCTCTCCCCCCCTTGTGCCATCCTTCACTGGCAAACGACGAAGAACTGAATGAGCTCTCTCAGGGCACGTCAATGGAACAGCCGCACTGCGAAACGCCGGCTTTCTTGAGAAGCCTGGCAGTCGCAGTGCGGCTGTCGATGCATTTTTTGAAGTCAGCGAGAGAAGAGACTACGACGCAGCAACTCGGCTGTTCCGCTTCCGTTCCACTTCGCTCAATCCAATTTTCCGCAGACGGATTCCTTTCGGCGTCACTTCCACGTACTCGTCGGACTCGATGTATTCGAGCGCCATTTCCAGCGACAGATCGCGTGGTGGGGCCAGAATCATGTTTTCGTCCGAGCCGGACGCTCGCATGTTCGTGAGCTTCTTTTCGCGGACCGGGTTGACGACCATGTCGTTGTCCCGGCTGTTCTCCCCGACGATCATGCCTTCGTAGATGTCCGTTCCCGGACCGACGAAGAAGTCAGAGCGTTCCTGCAGTTTGAACAGGGCATAGGCGGTGGCCTTTCCGGCTTCCTGAGACACCAGCACTCCGTTTTTCCGACGCGGGAGCTCTCCTTCGAGGTGACGGAAGGAATCGAAGCGGTGATGCATCACCGCTTCCCCTTTGGTGGCGTTCAGCAGTCGGGTTCGCAGACCGATCAGTCCTCGGGCCGGAATCTCGAACGCAATGTGCGTATGTGTTCCGTTTCCGGCGGTCATATCGGTCATTTGACCTTTGCGCTGGGAAACCACTTCAATCACGGTCCCCACGTCGGTCGACGGCACGTCCACTTCGAGAATTTCGAACGGCTCATGCCATTTCCCGTCAATCTGCTTGCGAATCACTTCCGGCTTCCCGACGGAGAGTTCGAAGCCTTCCCGCCGCATCGTTTCAATGAGAATCGACAGGTGCAGCAGACCACGCCCGGAAACCTTGAAGATATCTTTCGTTTCACCATCTTCAACGCGGAGTGCCACGTTGGACTGCAGTTCCTTGGTGAGACGCTCCCGCAGGTGACGGCTCGTCAGGAACTTGCCGCCGCTGCGTCCGGCGAGTGGTGAGGAATTGATCGTAAAGACCATCGACAGTGTCGGCTCATCCACTTCAATACGTGGCAGAGCGATCGGCGCGGACGGATCGACGACGGTGTCTCCGATCTCGGATTCCCCCAGGCCGGTCAATGCGACGATGTCCCCGGCGTCCGCCTGCATGGCTTCCACTTTTCCGAGCTTGTCGAACAGTTCGACTTTTTCGACGGTCGCGTTGACGGAGACTCCACCCGCTTTCAGGATGGAGACCTTCATGCCCGGCTTCACCGTGCCGTTGTTGATGCGGCCCACGACGATTCGTCCGACATACTCCGACCAGGAGAGCGATGTCGTCATCATCTGGAACGGGGCATCGACGTTGGCCAGCGGCCCTGGGATGTGCTTCAGAATCAGGTCGAACAGCGGCTGAATGGTGCCGGATCGTGCGGTCGGGTCATCCGACGCATATCCTGCGCGGCCGCTGGCAAAGATATACGGAATGTCGAGTGAGCCTTCGTAGCCCAGCTCTTCAATCAGGTGAATCGTTTCCAGCACGACATCTTCCGGGCGGCAGTCGATTCGGTCGATTTTGTTGACCACGATGATCGGCTGCAGTCCCACTTCCAGGGCCTTGGTCAGCACGAACCGGGTCTGTGGTTTCGGACCTTCGAAGGCATCGACGAGAATCAACGCTCCGTCGGCCATTCGCAGCACGCGTTCCACTTCTCCGCCGAAGTCGGAGTGGCCCGGGGTATCGATGATGTTGATCTTCACGCCGTTGTAGGGAACGGCAATGTTCTTGGAGAGAATGGTGATTCCCCGTTCCCGTTCCAGTTCGTTGGAATCGAGGATACAGGTCTGCTGCAGCTGAGAATCACGGAATTGCCCGCTCTGACGGAGCAGGGCATCCACGAGAGTCGTCTTGCCATGGTCGACGTGGGCGATGATGGCGATGTTTCGAATGTCCTGGCGACGCATAACCGAGTCAGTTTCTCAAAAAAGGAAGTCTGCCTAAAGTGAAGTCTGCCTGTTCAGTCAACACCGTCATCGCAGTGAACCGTGCTGGACGGGACGGGAACAGTCGTCTCCCATCCGTCGGGTCGACCGCAGGCTGCCGGTCGTCCGCTTGAAAGCTCTCTGAAATCGAAATACGACATCAGTCGAATGACACGTCCTGACGAAAACAGAACGCGATTTCCGGAGAGCGCGGGGCCCTCACATTCGTGGGCGCGTCACATGGTGATTTCGGCGGCGGAGACCGATTCCAGATGGAAACCGACACCGTCCTGAATCCGGAAAATTCCATTTCGACTGATTCTGCGAGCGGAATATCATAGAGAATTTCCCGATTCTCTGCATCTGGAGTTTTTGAAAAACTGGTGAATCCGCCACTTTTGTTGCGTCCCGGCAAGAAAATCTGCGGAGACATACCCGGTCTGCCCGTTCCCGTCTAAAATGCGGTGATCTTTCCCGAATTTTGTGCCCGACACACCCGATTCGCCCGTTCGAATCGACCGTTCCAGCACGGGAATGTTCCCTGATGTGAGGATTTTTTTCAAAAATGGCTCGACCCCGCGTCTGCGTTTTGCGTGCCCCAGGCACGAATTGCGATTCCGAAACGGCATTTGCCTTCACCCGTTCCGGGGGAGAAGCGGACCGCGTTCACCTGTTCCGACTGCTGGAAAACCCGGACATCCTGAAGGATTATCAAATCCTGTGCATCCCCGGTGGATTCAGTTACGGGGACGATGTCGGTGCGGGCGTCGTCTTCGCGAATCAGCTGAAACATCGCCTGACAGACGCCATCGGCCAGTTTCTGCAACGCGACACATTGACGCTCGGAATCTGCAACGGCTTTCAGGTGCTCCTGAAAGCCGGAATCCTGCCGGGAGGAGCCACTGGCTGGGCGAATGTGTCGCAGAATGAGCCAGAAGCCACTCTGACCTGGAACGCAAACGGTCGTTACACCGACCTGTGGGTCACATTGAAAGTCGCATCGTCGAAAAACGTCTTCCTCAGGGGAATCGAAACCCTCCCGTGCCCGATTGCTCATGGAGAAGGGCGGATTGTCGTCCGGGATCCATCGGTCCTCAACAAGTGGAAAGAGCAAGGACAGATCGCCTTGCAATACGTTTGCCCGGACAATCCGGTTTCACAGGAGGAACTCCTTCCGTTCCCGACCAACCCCAACGGGTCGATCGCGAATATCGCGGGATTGGGAGATGAAACCGGACGTGTCCTGGGACTCATGCCGCACCCGGAACGGTTCCTGTTCGCGACTCAGCATCCGCAGTGGACACGGCTCGGGCTCTCCGGCGAAGGAGCCGGGTTCCGGATCTTCCGAAACGCCGTCGAATTCTTTGCGAAGTAATTCCGGCAGTTTCGTTCCGGGGATGGAATTGTCAGAACGACGCCGATCCGACGACCTGACCAGTGCGTCGGATCGGCACCTGATCCAGGAGCCTGTCCCGGAAATCAACAAGACAATTCAAATCCTTCTCCCCTCAGACATCGGTCTCTACACATCTTGTTGGATTGATTCGTACTAGAGCGGATTCGTAATTCATGTGACGTACTGGCTCGTGGAAACTCAATGTTTCATTGAGGGAAAGGCGTTCTTCGCGGCCACATGATAGACCAAACTGGTCTAATGAAGGGGAAACTCCGTCGGCTGCAGTGAGCTTTTGAGATAGAGCGGGTGCTTGGGATATCCTGCCAGGGTCACTCCCAGGCAGTGAATCGTTCGATTGGCAGTGCGCATCAGCTTCAGGATCTGCTGATGGCGGCCGTTCCATTCTGCATGGACGCCCCAGCAGGCAACGGTCAGCGCGACATCCTTCGTCATGTCTCGAAGCCAGCGGTCATTCTCCGGGCCGACCGGATCATCAATCTGTTTCAGCCCGCGCGGGTCGGTCGAACGCAGTCCGAACGCGTTGAGCATCCGCATGCCGCCATATCCCCAGGCGAGGGCATAACCAATACAGCGACGAACGGTCGGGTCATTCTCGACTTCCGTTGCCGTCGAAGGATTCAACCCGATGAAGGAGACGAGCGGCTTCTCCGGTTCCCAGACCCGTTGCAGGGTATACCGATAGATTTCACAGGGAGAATATCGGGCAGAACTGACCCAGCCGTTGTCATGCTGGTGTTGTCGAAGAATGATTTTGGGCATCGTGTCGATTGGAAAACTCGATGAGGAAGCAGAGGAGACAGGCCACATCATAGGCCGTTGAACCGGATTCCAAAACAGAAACGGACGCGAAGAGAAATCTCTTTGCGTCCGGTGTGAGAGGGTCGAGAGACCACGTTCAATTTTTTCGCGGCGAGCCGTTTGATGATTTCGTGACCGGTTTCAGAGA